>JACCDH010009631.1_pt1 | contig 41214 bp, 49 predicted proteins | sample 7442481 | NCBI WGS metagenome assembly JACCDH01 (sample SAMN15323433, study PRJNA562643) | freshwater metagenome | isolation source: river surface water | place: USA:Blue River Watershed | collected 2017-08-15 | reverse complement strand
GAAGAGCACACACAGGTGGCTCAAATGAACCTACGCCAGGCACTAGAGCGCCGCAGCGAAAGTGAGCTGGTTATGCCTGCCATGCGCTTGGTAGTAGGCAAGTAAGTTCGACTTACGTTCAGCACGCAAATGCACCCCCTCTCACACGACAGCCAAGAGACGAATCACGGAAAATCAGCTCTCCTTGGCACGTGATATTTACGCGGGACCATAGATTGCCCCTCAACATCCTTGCAGCTTTCAAAACAAGCCAGCGGGCAGGAAAGATGGGCGTTCAGCCAAACCATCCACCTCTAGCCCAGGGGCCCGCGCCTGTTGGATCATCTTCAAGTGCACGCCGACCTGCAGGCCATGCTCCGGAAACAGGTTGTTAAACGCTGCCGCTTAAGGCAAGGGGCGACTCATGCAAAGGCGCTCTCGTAGCAAGAAGCCTGGTTGGCTGTTTGATCACAACCATGCTGGCCTGATACAGGCCTTTTTCAAGCGCCCCCAGGGCGAGGGGCTGCCAAGGCTGCGATCTCCAAATGCCTGCACACTCATGGCCAGCACCTTCAATACCGCTCTTTTAAGAACGCCAATTGTTCATAAGCGCCCTCAAAAGACTCTTATCTATAAAAATCAGCTCAGTTCGGTATAATCACTCTGATTAGAACGCTAATGAATTTCAAGCGCTCGTATAAGGATTCTTTTATGGTCACAACTTCCAACTTGGCCGTAGACCGCGCTCTCAAGGCATTGGGCCGAAACCTTGAGCTCGCACGACGGCGACGCGGCCTTTCCCAAACTGATTTGGCATCCCGCATGAGCGTTTCAGTGAGCACTGTGCGTCGTCTGGAAGACGGCAACCCAGGAACAGCGCTCACCTACTTGGCCAGCGCTTTACAGGTTTTTGGTGATCTGGAGAAGCTGGGCCTGCTTCTGGACACGCAGACTGACGCAGTGGGTCTTGCACTGATGGACGCAGAACTTCCATCTCGAATTCACACCAAGCGTCGTAAGACGCCAAAAGCATTTTGAAGGCCGATTAGCGACATGGTGACCAGAGCGATTGCTACGGCAAAAAACATGAAAACAGAACTGGATGTGTGCCTTGGCAAGGCGGGCACACCAGTGGGTAAACTCGTGTTTGTACAAAACGGACCCCGAGTATTTACTCAGTTCGCCTACTTCCAGGATTGGCTTGACCACGCTGACACATTTAACGTGTCGCCGGACCTCATGGCCACACCAGGCTACCAGACCCGCAAACCTGCGAGCAAAGAAGACTCGCTGTTCTTTCTTGCCCTAGGAGACACCGAGCCAGACGCGTGGGGTCGCCGTGTCATCGCGCGTGCGCATGCCAAGCGCCGAGAGAATGACTCAACGCTGGGCTCATTGACTGAGCTCGACTATCTTTGCGCGGTCGATGATTTCAGTCGAATGGGCGCGCTGCGCTTGCGTGACGCCCGTGGCACTTATCTGGAGTCTGTAACTGCGGGTAGGCGAGCCATGTCTCCTATGCTCGAGCTCGAGAAGATGCTCTCATCCTCACGCGCGGTCGAGCTTGGCAAGGAAACCGCTCAGGATTTGGCGTATCTGCGAGGCAAAGGCACCTCTCTTGGTGGTATGCGCCCGAAATGCAGCATCCTGGACGAAGAAGGCTACTTGGCATTGGGCAAGTTTCCAAGCATCAACGACGAACGGAATGTGACCCGTGCGGAGGTGCTGGCGCTCAAGCTGGCAGCCTCGGCGGGTATCACCGCCGCAAAGGCCCATGTATCAGTCGTGGAGGGTACGCCAGTGGCCGTCATTCGACGGTTTGACCGCACCCGCAACGATGCACGGATTCCCTACATGTCAGGCGCCACCTTGCTTCAAGCGAGTCGACAAGAAGACCACGCCTACACCGAGGTACTGGCAGTGATGAAAGGGATCTGCGCGAACTACGTCAACGATGCCCAGGAATTGTGGCGACGTCAGGTGTTCAACCATCTCATCACCAACGTTGACGACCACCTGCAAAACATGGGTTTCCTTTACATGGGAGGTCATCAATGGCAGCTCTCTCCTGCGTTTGACATCAACCCGATGCCAGACAAGGAGCATGAGTCAAAAACCTGGCTAAGTGAAGATACAGGCCCCATCACAAGCATGTCTCAATTGCTGCGGCAAGCTCCACAGTTTGCCTTGACCAGTCAGCAGGCTTTGGCCATCGTACGAGAAGTGGTAGTGGCTGTATTGAAATGGCGCGTAGTGGGGCAGTCTGAGGACATTGGCATGACCATACAAGAACTCAACGAGTTTGCTCCGGCGTTTGAGCACTCAAGCTTGGAAGAAGCAAAAAAAATAGTGGGGCTTTGAGTTCGATGAACGTGACAGAGCTTTGCAAGTGTGATGCGAGGAGGCTATCCGCCCCATCAAGCCACGGGCCGAGTGGAGCAGCTGTGCGAGTGCGTAAGGCACGTTTAAAGCGGAGCCAATTCGTGATGACAGGCGTCAATGCAGTCGCGTAAGACATGGGAGGCCCGGGCACACGCTACTGCAGTCAAGAATGCACACCGAGCAGGAAAGATGGGCGTTCAGCCAAGCCATCCACCTCAAGCCCAGGGGCTGCGCCTACTGGATCATCTTCAAATGCATCCCGGCCTGCAGGCGAAGCTCCAGTGAACAGGCCAGGATATGCGGTGGGCATCCGTCTCCTGTGACGCAAAGCGTGCAGGATGGCCATCGCAAAAGACAACCACCTTCACCGGGCGCGGGCCTGCACGGCGTCAGCCGATGGCAGGGCGTTCAGCCCTGACAGTCCTGAGCTCCCAGCGAAGGATGCGCAAGGAGGCGTAGACCATAGCCCGTTCAGGGCGTAGGGCGTTAAACGCTGCCGCGTAAGGCAAGGGGCGACTCGTGCAGAGGCGTCCCCGCAGCAAGAAGCCATGACAGCTCAATGCCATGCGCCAAACGCGGCGGTGATGCGCGAAAACCGATGGGCCAGCAAGCGGCTCTGCGGCTGCGCCCGTAGCCTGCGCAGGGCGTGGCCACAGTGCCGCGTTGCATGTGGTCGACATACGTTGCCGACACGTTGCCGCAATTACCTTGCGTGAAGAGCTTGCTTCGGCTACAATGAATACCGTGGTTCGCGAAATCTCGCATGCACTCACCACGCCCCCCCCAACAAAGATACATCCCGATCGGCCGCGAATGCCAGGATCGCGGCCGGTTGTTTTCGGCTCCTGGCAAAAGGTCAAGACCATGAAAAAAGACTCGCCTTTGCTTTCACCACGCTTTGCGCTGGCGTTGCAGTTCGCCAACCAAATCCACGCATCACAAGCCCGCAAAGGACTGGGTGCTCCCTATATCAGCCACTTGATGGCGGTCAGCGCACTGGTGCTGGAGTTTGGTGGAGATGAGGATCAAGCCATTGCCGCTTTGCTTCACGATGCGGCGGAGGACTGCGGTGGGCGGCCCATGCTGGACACCATTCGCATCATGTTTGGCGAAGATGTGGCCTCGATCGTTGAGTGCTGCACCGACACGTTCGAGACGCCAAAGCCCGAATGGCGACCACGCAAACAAGCCTACATTGATCGCATGCGCCATGAACCAGCCAGGGCCAGATTGGTCGTCACAGCGGACAAGTTACACAACCTCAGCAGCACACTGCGCGACATTCGCTCTCAGGGTGCCCAAGCCTGGAAATTGAGGATGGCGCAGAGCCCGAACGGTTCGGCAGAAAAACAGGCCTGGTACTACCAAGCGTGCCTGCAGTCTTTATCGGATGGCTGGTCATCACCACTGCTCAACGAGTTCAGCCACGCGGTCGCTGAGTTTGAAACGCTGGTTGACCAGTCATGAACGTCAAGCCGGACTCTTTGGCCATCGTGGTCCAGGGGATGTGGCCCAACGTCGGTCGCATCGTCTATGTAGATCGACGAGACCCTGCCATCGATTTCACGGCGATGGGCTTGGGCATCAGGCCCGGGTGGCGCATCCGGGCTTGGGGCACTGCACCCCTGATGACGACAGGTGGTCCGCGCATGACCGGCTTCACGCCGGTCGGCTCACTCAAGCCGCTGGACGATTTACCGCCACAGCAGCGTGAACAAATCCGCCGAGAGATGGCCCAGCTGGATTTTCAGGAGGCGATGGACGATTTGGCCAACATCTTGAAACAACAATATGCGCCTGAAACTGTTCCTGCGTAGAGGTTTGTCATCTCCACGTGGCCTGTTTTCGTTATGCTGGTAGAACTCAACACTGGGGGCTCCAATTGATCAAATCCACACTCATCCTCATCGCCGCGTTCACCAGCTTGAGCGCCTTTGCTCAGGCCACAGCAACACCGGCGGCGACCCCATCGACATGCGCGGCTGCGGCCACCGAGAAAAAGCTCGCTGGAGCTGCAAAAACATCGTTCATGAAGAAGTGCGAGAAAGATGCTGCGGCCGCTTGTGAAGTTGCCGCGACAGAAAGAAAACTTGCGGGGGCTGCGAAAAACAGCAACGTCAAAAAGTGCACCAAGGACGCGGTCGGCGGTTGAGCCAGAAACCGTGCTGACAAGGCGCCAAGCACTCTAAGAGGGACATCCCTTTTTCAAAAGCCACGCGGCGGCTCAAGTCCTCGTGCCAGTGCAACGCAGCACTATGCCTGGCGCGACCCGCAGGGGAAGCGCTGGGCATTAGGACGGGGCGGGCTCGACGGGAGCCCGCCTGAGCCGCATAGCGAGCCTGAAGGACTTACCCCCAGCCGCCCGGAGGGTGGCGCAGCGGGCGTCAGACATAACGGATATCGGGGACCCGGGAGGGCTTGTAGCGCTGCGCGCTATCCTCGATGGGCCGTTATGTTGAGTCCGAAAGGCGGTGGCTGATGCTGATGACAGGCCCTCTGATGCCGTGCGGCCTTGAGTGGTCAGGCTTCGGGGCCCGGCTGGGCCGTGGAGTCTGGCCGCTCAAGGCAGATACCATGCAAGCGGTTGGAGAGGCAAGCGCACAAAAGAAAACAGCCTCCGAAGAGGCTGCTTGGGTTTGAACGAGGGCTCTATCAGTGCTTGGCGACGTACCAGCCGAAGGCGCACATGATGGCGGTGAAGACGCCAAAGACGATCATCAGTTCAGGGGACATTGCGGAACTCCTTAGAACCACGGATGAAAAAAGCAAACAAAATCAGACCGAGTGCCAAGAACAAAACAAAGCCGGCGGTGAGCGCGTCAATTTTATTCTCGGTGAAACCGACTGATCCGATGGTTGCCCCAATGATAAAGGCTTGCGCAATCCCGTCAAGGATCTTGGCGATGCCCTCTTTCTGCTCTTTTGTGTGAATCCGGCCTTTTACCGCTTTCTTAAATTTCATAGGCATTTCCCTTCTAAGTTGTGTTCAGCGTGATTGCTGGAACTGCTTGGGAGATGTCGGTCCAAATTAAAGTCGCGGGGCGTGACGCGAGCATGGTCAGGCTTTTCCTTTTTGGCTTGCTTGTCGGACTTGTCCACGAAATCTGTGGATAAGTCTGGGGGCAAAGCTTGGCCACGTTGGCAAGGCCTTGATCCATCAGGGCCGCTAGCCATGTGCTCGCCTTTTGAGCAGCGCGGATCATTTCACCGGGCAGGAAAGAGGGCGACAAAGACCGGGGCCATCCGTCAAGTTGTGCCATCACGGCGCGGACAAGCCAGGTCCATGCAATCAAGTTCAAGAAGGCGCTCAGCATCGAGGCACGAAGATGCTGGGCAACTGGTCACGGCCCTGCGCGGGGCCGTGACTTGGACTGCTCCATTGATTCATTCCAGCTCCCGCGCCGTACAAAACGAGGACCATCCCATGCGCCATGCAAGCCGTGGGCCGCTGGGCGTCATCCATGGGTAGGGCCATGCCAGCGGACTCAGGACTGGCACCAGGCGCGTCGGCAGGCACCGACCGCATGGGAGGTGGGTGCCAAAGCATTGACGTGGAAGGCTAGGATCTGCCTCAGATCCGAGCCAGCCTCGGCACCTGGTGCAAGGCAGGAGGCCATTCACCTCGCCCGTGATGCAAGCCCACAGGCTATCGCACGCGCGCAAGGGCCGTGACAGGCCGCCTGCGGACTGGCGGGGGCCTTGCTGAGGGTGATGCTGAAGCCAACGGGGCATCCCCTCAAGGGCTCAAGCCATCGCTGTCATGGCGCCCACCTGGAGGGAAGGCGTGCGCCGACCGCAGGGAGGTGCTCGCCGCAGCGCTGATGCGACAAAAGGCGCAAAGCCGAGGAGTGAGCGTAGCGAGGGACGAGGCAAAGCGACTGACGGAGCAGCACCAGGTGGTGGCCTTGACAGCATCCATGTGCCCGTTGCCGCAGCAGCGACAAGCCAGCCGGTCTAAGCAAGGGCCGTGACAGGCCGCTTGCGGACTGGCGCGGGGCTTGCGGGCTCGACCATGAGGAGCCGGGCATCCGGTTGGGCGCGAGCGCTAGCGAGTGCCGAACCATCATTTGCTGCAGGCCCGGCGTTGGGCTGAAGGCGCTTGCTTCGACTGCTCCATTGCCTTGCGAGCGACGGCATGGCAGGCAGTGCGGCCTTGCATCTGGTCAGTCCTTGATAGGGAGCACCGGGCAGGAAGGAAGAGCCCGAAGCCAAGGCAGCGGGGCTCAAAGCTGGCAAGCGCCCCAGCCTCTTCAAACGCCAAGCCAGAATGCGAGTTTTGTCGGGCGCGCTTCGGGTGATGTCCATGGGAAGGGCCGGCCCCCTGGTGCTCGCCTGTCGTCGGCCCGTTGGCCGGCATCTCAACGGCGCTGCATATCGGCGATGCACGCCAGCAGTCCAAGCGTAGGGCGTGCGGCAATTCCCAGCAGCCGGGTGTCATGCACGAAGTCATGAGCGGGAGGGTCCGCCCTGACGGGCGAACCCGAGCGCCATCTCTTGCGCAAACCTGCTGCGGTGTGTGAGCGCTAACGTCATGAACCCGAGATGCAAAAGCAGCGGCCTCGCACTTGTGCAAGCATCGGGGCCAATGGAGGTTTCCATGCAAGCCGGGCATCTTGCCGGGAAATGGAGCAAGCCAGACCCACGGCAGTAGGTGAGGACTGGCCCGGCGTTGTGCAAGCCAAATGGGGGATATTTCCCCTCTGTGGAGGGCCCAAAACGGGTGGATTTGTTCTCTGAAAAAGGAGGGGGGTCTCCGCATAGCATATCAAGAGCATGAAAAAGAGCCAGGGTGTGCAGGTAACGAAACGGCGGTTTGAAGACCCGTTTTGGATCCCCCGTGATGGTGGGCAGCAGGCCACTGCAAGAGGCCCTTTAGGCTTCAAAAGTCTGTGGATCGGTAGCCGAGCAGCCGCCTCGAAGTGCACCGCTCTGAGACCGGATCAAGGTGCAAACCATGCGTTGCGCCCAGAAACACCAGCTCCCAAAGTTGTCGCCAAGCGCCTCCGGGTAATTTGTGGAAATTAATTCGAATTTGTGGGAATTAATTGCATGGGTCGGTTGCGTTATATAATTCGCAACAGCATGCGTTATTTACGACATTGAATCCAATGAAAAACACCATTTCTATCGGCATCGATCTTGGGCACTCCAGCGTCAAAACTGCCATCAAGTCGGGCAACAAAATGCCAGTTATCGGCGGCTACACCATCTTTCCGACCGTGGTGCGAGGCTGGACTCCAATTGCAAATGAGGAAACCGCTCGCCGCGCCGAAGCAGACACGGTCGAAGTCAACGGTAAGAAATTTTTCGTGGGTGAGACAGCCCAACGCCAGAGCCAGGCGGAAACTTTTACGGGGCAAAACCGCAACTGGATCGCAACCGAACAACACGATGCGCTCATGGCCAGCGCCTGGAATCGCGCCATGGGCGTCTTAGCTAAACCCGAAAACAACATGGCCGAGCCCGAACAAATCTCTCTGGTGTTGGGCCTGCCGGCCTCTTACTACTCAGAACAAAGGGATGCCCTTCTGTCGCGCGCTCGCGGCATCCTTCAGCACCTGGTCAAGCCTCACCAGGACCTGCAGATCTACGTTGAAACGCAGTCCCGCGCCCCACTGCTGTGCATTGTCTTTGACGCCTACGGGCAAGAAACAGGCCGTGCGGGAGAAGAAGAAATCTGGGGCGTAGTCGAGATTGGGCAGTTCACCACAGACTTCACCCTGCATGACCGTGGCCAGGAGGTAGATGCTGCTGCCAGCTCTGCAAGAGGTGCAAGCATGATTTATGACCGGATTGGTGCTGCGTTCAAACAGCGCGGCTACGAAGCCAGCTACGAGCAGATCTCCAGGGCCATCCAAAACCGCAAACTCAAAGACTTCGGCAAAGAAGTCGATATCAACGACATCGTGCAACCAGCCATCACAGAGTTCACGGCTTACATCCTCGACGAAGTTGCTACCCGGTTCGGCTCCAAGGCGCGCTCCATGGACGGGATCATTGTGGCAGGGGGAGGTGCCTACATCGTCGGGCAAGAAATCAAAGCCAAGTACCCCAACACGATCATCCCTGCGCAAGCACGATTTGCCGTCGCCGAGGGTTATTCCCGCTTTGGTCTTCTCACCCTGATGTAAACCTGTACCCCATGAAAAGTCCTGGCCGTCCTGGTGAAGAAAAAGCGTGGGATATGAACCTGCGCCACCAACTTTCCATAAGCTTTGTCAAAGAGCCGGACATTCACACCCTTATCTTTGTCAGCGGCACCGAGATCAACAGCATTTTGCGAACGGCGCTGCGCGACTTCATGGACAAGCACAAGCATCCAGCCAGCAATCACGCGTTCAGGCAGAAGGTTTTTCTTGAAGCCAGCACAGCCATTGCAAACGGCGGCAGCCCACGGTTTAGCCAGTTGCCATCGGCCAAGCGGGCAGAGAACATCGACAGCTTCAAGACGACGCCGAACTCAGCACCCAATGGAGAACTTTGGGCAGTCGTGCAGAACCAGACTGCCCCCGAGTCGACACTTCCGCCCTGCCCTATGCCCGCTCCCACTGAGAAGATCAGAGCGCCAATCGAAATGGATTTTGGTGTGCCCGAGCCCATGCAAAACACCTTTGCAAGCGATAAGCCCCCCAGGCCCAGTCAACGCGACAAATGGCTGGCTAGGCACAAAGGAGCCAGCGCGTGATGATGCCACCCTCATGCCATGCCCTACTTGCTGGGCTTGTGACGTTTTCGATTTTCGCAAGCGGCCTGGTACAGGCACAAGCCCAATACTCGAATGAAGATGCCTTCAAGGCCCTAGCCGGCAGGTGGCACACCCAGCAAGGCCGTTATTCGACCAATACCGCTGATCCAGCCTTTGTGGATCAAATCACCGACTGGACAGGCTCTGTCTATGGCGTGGTCCGGCCATCAGGGCAAATTCTGTTCAAGGGGGGCAACGGCTGTGTCATCACTGCCATGACATCCCCACTGACCACAAATGCGCATTGGGTGTTCAGTGGACGCCTCGAGGGGTGCACAACAGCGCACCTGAATCAAAGGATCTTCGGCAATCTTCACAAAGAAGGCGATGAACTGGTGATCGAGGCCGGTGAGGCTCCATTTGCCATGGGCCGCCCGCCCGTGAGTTTTTTCTTCAAAGCCCGTATGCGGCTCTACTAAGATCAGAAGATGGACATACAAACAATTGAGTGGGCCGGAAGCATCACAGGCCTGGCCGGTGCGACCTTGCTGGCAATGAACACAAAAATCTCGCGTTACGGCTGGGTGTTCTTCCTGGTCTCAAACGGCTTACTGATCACCTTTTCTCTGCTCGGTGGGCACAAAGGCCTGCTGCTGATGCAGTGTGGATTTACCCTCACAAGCCTTCTTGGGATATTCAGGACGTGGAGTAATTCAGGGAACGAGCTGAGCACAAAGCTCACTGCACAAGACCACCGGCGATATTTCACCAAGTGAAACCCTGCCAGTAACAGTCGAGAGATATGGATTACGGTTTTACCCTAAAAATCGGCAGAAGAAAATGTTCCGCAATACGCGCTAAGGACAAAAAACGTCTCGATCGAAACCTAAGATGAACATCCGTTCAACAAAGGGCCCCATCAATGACCAAGCTGACGCACACAGACATCGATCTTGCCAAGATATATTTTGAATTGCTCGTTGCCGTTGCCAAAGAAAAACCAGGACAGACCATTGAATATGGTGAACTGGTCACCTTGGCAAAAAACACCTACCCAGACAACGAAGCCGTAAAAGGTGCTACTGCTGTCAGCACCGGACGTCGGCTCGGTACCTTACGCGACAAGTTCACGAAGCCCAACAAATTGCCGGACCTGAGCGCTTTGGTTGTGAACAAATCAACGGGAAATAATGGCGGTGTTTACACCCAAACGTTTGACGCCGAGGCTTTGCGAGCGGAAATCTCAGCCTTTGACTGGAGCACTGTCCAACATGATTTCGACAACTTCATTGCCACCGAAAAATTAGCGGTACAAAACCGTCCCTCGAGGAGTACCAGACCAGTCAAAGTCAAAGAGCCAGAAGCTCGACAGATCCTATGGGACTACTACCAGAACAATAAAGCGCAAATCGGGCTTGTCAACCAACCCAAAAAAGAAGCCATCATCAGGCTGATCATGCAAGGTCACGGGATCGAACATGCAATCGAGCAGGTGTGTGCTTAGTTAGCATTCGACCATCATCTTTCAACAACGATTGGAAGCACGTATGCAAGTTCAATTACTACGCGAAATCAACGCAAGCAATATCGAGCAACAACCTTTTCCGCTTAGCGAAATTCTCGAAGGCTCACTTTATTATCCGGGCTCTGGCATCGATGGCACACCCATTCGCAACTGGTCACTCGGGGTCAACTCATTTGTCTATGTTGACTTGTCATGGACACAAGAGAGCTACCTGAGGGCTTTGTCTGAGCAACCGGTACATGGGTACCACATCGTCGCCCAAAGACATGTGAAACAGCAAGAATTAACGCCGAACGGATACAGCGTTGCACTGCCCAAAAGCTTGTCACAAGAAGAATACGCAATGGCCATGAAAATCAACAAAGCAGGTCCTGAAAACGCTTTTGCGCTTTGGTCTGTCTTTGAGCGTGATTTGGATCGAGATGATTCATTCGGCCCAGAGCGGTTCAGCTTGCTGCATGTGCGAGCCGAAGGCGTTGCTAGCTATGCAGCGCTGTACCTATCAAACGCCTGCCTTCCAAAAATCTTGGCTTTTGTTCGTCCGGGACTATCCTTTGGTGGCAACTACGGCTCATTTGAGCTGGCACTGATTGAGGTCATGGAACGCTCTCCGAGAGGCCTACCTCAACAGTTGCTGTGGGAGCATGCTTGCGAACGGGAGCCAACTCTTCATGAGCCCTGGTCACATCATTACAGTCGCAAGATCCAAGGCCCACTCAAACGTGACGAATACAAGGGACACGCTGTTACTCTTTTCGAAGCTGTATGTGTCGCCGAATCCAAAAAGCCTGCATCATTCCAATGATTCAATTCATCTACTGAACAACCAAAAAACCATGCACGAAATCATCTGCCCCCACTGCAACAAAGCTTTCAAAATTGATGAAGCAGGTTATGCGGACATACTCAAGCAAGTGCGAGACGGTGATTTTGAAAAGCAATTACATGAGCGATTGGAATTGGCTGAGAAAGAAAAACGATCAGCTTTGGCGCTTGCCGAAGCCAAAGCGGCCGCCGAACTCCAAAAAGCAGCCACTGCCAAGGACAATCAAATCCATGAATTACAGTCAAAACTAGAAGCCATGGGACTTGAACGGCAATTGGCCGTGACACAAGCCCTCAGCACGTTGGAACGCGAGCGTGACGCCTTGGCCAATGAAATCCAGCAAATCAAGCACGATCAACAAGCAGCGATCAGCCTGGCTGAAGCCAAAATGGCAACCGAGTTGCAAAAGGTATCTGCGAACAAAGAGGCAGAGATCCAGGCACTCAAGGCTCAACTGTCCACCATTGGTATTGAGCAGCGTTTGGCTATCTCTGAAGCCGTGGGTGTCGTCGAAAAAGAACGTGAAGAACTCCGAAGTGGCTTGCAGCGAATTGAGCTTGAAAAGCATTTGGTCGAAAAATCGCTGACAGAAAAATACGAAACGCAGATCAAGGACCGAGAAGAAACCATCGAGCGGTTGCGAGACATGAAAGCACGTCTATCGACAAAGATGGTCGGGGAATCGCTTGAGCAGCACTGCGAGATTGAGTTCAACCGCATTCGAGCGACAGGCTTTCCAAACGCTTACTTCGAAAAAGACAACGATGCCCGCAACGGCAGCAAGGGCGATTTCATTTTTCGCGACTTTGATCCATCCGGCTTGGAAATTGTCTCCATCATGTTCGAGATGAAAAACGAAAGTGACGAGACAAGCAGCAAGAAGAAGAACGAGGATTTTCTGAAGGAACTGGACAAGGACCGCACAGAGAAAAATTGTGAATACGCTGTCCTGGTCTCATTGTTGGAGCCAGAAAATGATTTGTACAACGCAGGCATCGTGGATGTGTTCCATCGCTACCCCAAGATGTACGTGGTGCGCCCTCAGTTCTTCATACCCATCATCACCCTGCTTCGAAATGCCGCCATGAAGTCACTGGTCTACAAATCTGAGCTGGCATTGGTCAAGGCACAAAACGTTGACATCACCCGCTTTGAGTCACAGCTCGATGAATTCAAATCAACGTTTGGTCGCAACTGGCGATTGGCGTCAGAAGGATTTGAAGAAGCCATTAAACGCATCGACGACGCCATCAAGGATCTCGAAAAAACCAAAGATGCCCTCTACAAGTCAGCCAACAATCTTCGCTTGGCCAACGATAAAGCAGAGGATCTGACGATCAAGAAGCTGACCAGGGGCAATCCCACGATGGCAGCGAAATTCGCAAACCTTGATAAGCCAGATCAGAATTCTGGCGACGCTTGAATCGATTGACTTGCACGCGCAGTTAACCACGCCATCCAACGATCGGCTTGGTCTTTGTTGTAGTACCTATTCCCTGGAGCAGTTACTTTTGAAATTTTTCCAACGTAATGCTGATGCAACAAGTTCATTTCGTCATTGGCCAGCGTTATTGCAAGTTCAAGCGGTGGGAGCCGATGCTTTCCTCTGAGTTGAATCAATTTGGCTTTGGTTTCTGATACAGCCTGCTCGAAATCGTAATTTTCAACCAGCGCAAGTTCTTCGGAGAATTCCTCCATATTGATCTCCCGGATTGCACTATGAGGTAAGGAACTGACATCCCTTCCTCGATAAAAAATAGGTGATGAATATTTGCCGAATGGCATTTCTGGCGAATATTTACCTGTCTGCTCAGCTTTTTCAATCAAGCAAACAATTTGATTCTCAATGAACCAACGACCCAGCGAATTGGGTGTAAATGCTTGCCCTTCAAGAATAAACCGACGCTCGAGATCATGATATTGCGCGCTAATTTCAAGGGTGTGTTCAATACGGTGAACTTCTTTGGTGCGAACTGCCAAGTTCAGACAGCTTGCACTGACATAAGGGATCCGTTTGAAAGTGTTGAATCGGAGATCCAGCCCATCGGTGATGCCGCGAAGCGTCTCTTTCAGGCAATCGTTACTACCGGTGTTGCCAACGCCAAAGAAGCCAGTGCCTGGTCCATGCTCGCTTCTGACAAAACTTGTCATGTAGGCTTGCTCGCCGATTGCTTTGCGCAGATCGTGTAAGTAGCAAGTGAGAACAAACGCTTTCGCTACATTTCGCACCAAAACTTTGGAAGTCATTGAGTTGCTTTGTGTTGGATCAGAAAATGGTATCTCTTGACTGTTTCCTGTATCAGGCCTGTCAAGTCCGAAATGGTGTTGACATAGTTGGGTTTGAATTTGAAGGATGAAATTTGTGGCTGGTAATCAGGCTCAAGACTGATTTCAAAAAGGCCATCTAGAGCTGCAAGGTACTGCGTTTCGACAAAACAGCGGCAAAAGTAAGCCTCGTTTCGAGACTGCCAATACATGGTGAAAAGAACACGGCCATCATTGCCAATTCTCACGCGCAAATCACCCCCATTGGCATCCGTGTGATAGACCGAAATCTCCGGAATTTTGGACATTTCCTGAATCAGTTCTGATGAGAACTGTCTTTGGTTTTCCGGCAAATGGGCAACAAATTCTTCATGTGTCACATTCATCTCCTTTGTCAATTAATTTGCACGCAGATACATCAATCCCTGAACCATAATCACCATCGCCAGTGTGTCAAGTTCGCAGTAACGCAGCAACGCCTGTTCGATACTTAGACGTTCTGTCTCACTCAAGCAGTTGAATTGTGTGTAGTTGTAGGCGGTCATCGCCAAACCACCCTGATTGATCGCACCTTCGTCTTCATCATCCCCTGCCAGGCGTAGCAGCATCTCATTCAAGTCGCTGTGCTCTGGACCAAAAATGCCTGGAAGAGTTTTATAAGGGTCGTTGCCCTTGTCTGCCTGAAGCCAAACATGCCCCTGAGTACTGTGAAAATTCAAACTTTGAATAGGCAAGCCCACCCCATAGACACCAGGGTGGCGGTAGAGGTCCGCAATACCTGGGGCATCATGCAAGATGGCTGGCAACATAAACTTGAGCGAAATGCTGCCTCCAGCCTTTGCTGAATAGTAGCCTTCTTGAATCAGACGGTGCAAATCGACCATCGCCTTTTCACCTTCAAAAGGGCCGTAAATTTTCGTTTCCTCACGCGTTGATCTGGTGATGAGGTCAATAAATGCGAGTAAGTCTTCCGCATCGGGGGCAATAGCTTCATCCGCCTCCTTGATCGTTTTGATCAGACTACGAAGCACGGTATTTTCATGGTTGTGATACCTGAATACAGTGCCTTGCAGTTGGCCCGAGGGCATCAAAGCCTTGCGCAGTTGGCGCACAAACTCGATGCTTGGGAAGTATTCGGCCTGCGTTGATATCCACTGGTTGGCATGGCGGATTCGAATTTCTCCATCCTCCATCTTCTCCATGATGTGGTGACTAAACTGGAATGCCAAAGTTTGGTACGGCCGCATGCCCTTAAAAAATGGCAATGCAGGCGCAGAGGTCTCGAAGTCAATCATGTGCAACGGCCACTCCCAAAGGTCCATCTCACTCAATCTGTCTTCATCAATCAAGTAATTTGGCCCCTGCCCGCCTGCGGCTTCAATTTGTGCCATGCGACGTTCAAGTGGGGACATTCCACGACCTTCATATGCCTTATTGGGCCGAATATCATCCTCTTGGACATCGGCCAGGAAAGCACGGCCTTGTTTCAACACCACATCTGCAAAGCTGCGGGAACCAGACGCACCACCCCAAAGATCCATAGACAACGGTATGGTGCGATCCGTGAGATCGCGTCCGCCTTGAATCAAACCTTGGCCCAGCGCGGATTTCCAGCATTCATGCACCCCACTGCGCAAAGCCTCACCAGCAGGCGCCCGAAATTGACACCCACGGCAAGTCTTTGAGACACCATGGAAAGCGCGGGTACCTTGCATTTGAAGCTCGCCAGCCCATTTCATGAAGGTGCTCAGATTTTGTCGATGTACCTCGGGCACATGAGCCACATTGTTGATGGGCGAACGGCGCAAGTCCTCCACGATGTCAGTGACATCCACCTCACGCAAAAAATCAAGGCTGCCAATGTCCTTTTCTGTCAGGTGCGGCGGTGTTCTGATCTGAACACGCGAGCGGCCAGTTTGTGGATCTCGCTCTTGAACAATCTGGAAAAGCTGGTGCAACCCGTCCTTGTCGCAAGGCTTGGCAGCATCGAGCAGCAAAAGTTTGGACCGGATTTGGTAGCCCGGGAAACACAAGCGCGCCACTTCAGCTTGAAAGGTCACGTCGTACAGGTAAGGCAACCAGTTGGATGCGTACTCGTTCGTGCTGTTCTTGAATCGTGCAGCCACAGTATCGTCCGAAACACTTTTGGACTTGACCTCGATGATGTCAATGGTTTTCGCGTCTTTGTCGCGGATCAAGATGTCCACACGCACGAAATACGGCGCGTGAAGCAACGCCGCCTCCGCAACAACCACGCGCCCCGGAAGACTCAACTTGGCATTCGTTTGTGTCACAGCTGGTTCGTACTCTAGGGTTTCAACCGTGATGGCATCCCCCACAGGGTTGGGGTGGTACTTGAACTTGGCCAGTTCACCCACCTGATTGCCACCATCGGCCAATGCTTGCAGGAAGTCGTTGTCCTTGTTTTTGTCAAAGTAGCCGTTGGACTCGGCGGAGTAGTACAGCTTGGTGGGACACTCGAGCGCCATCTTGAAGCGGGATTTCGTCAGGTAGCGTTTTTTGGCTGTCGTGTTCATGGAAACCTTTCTTCACTCATTCGTTCAATGTTGATGCTGTTCAGGCTGCAGCGAGAAATCCCATGGCGCGAGATACGCTGTTCTTTTTAAGTGCCAATGCACTTTCCAAGTGCCGCAATACCTCACTGGCGCTTTGCGGCCGCAACAATCGTGCTCGGCGAACCACTTGCTCAAAGTCGCCCGGCGTCAAATGAGCAAGACGCGACAGTCGGATCTTTTGTTGGGGCTCAACATCGTCGACCCCCAGAATACTGCAAGTTTTGATAAGCATTTGCCATGCTGCCTCGGTTTTCATGAAATCGAACTTGATGGCCATGTCAAATCGACGCAAGCTCGCTTCATCCAGGTTCTGAAACAAATTGGTGGATGCAATGAACACCCCTTGAAAGTTTTCCATCTGTGTGAGCATTTCATTGACCTGAGTAACCTCCCACTGTTTGGAGGCTGTTTGACGGTCTTGCAAGAACGAGTCCACCTCGTCAAATTGCAGAACCGCCTTTTGTTGCGTGGCCATGTCAAACGCGCGAGCCATGTTTTGTTCTGTCTCGCCCAAAAACGGGCTGAGAATTTCAGACGCTTTCAAGACCAGATGGGGTACATCCATTTCTTGCGCCAGCCATTTGCCAAATGCCGTTTTCCCCGTCCCGGGTGGGCCGTACAGGCAAATGCGGCCAGTACGTGAATTGATCACCGATTCACGCAGCGCAACAAGATCGACCCCACTATTGATCCATCCAGGCTCAAAGCCATCACCAGCTAGACCCAGGTCACTCCGAGTGCTGATCTGAGCTTTACTTTGAGCTTTAAGGGTGTTGTTCATCAAATGAATCGCCAATGCGTCGCGTTCACTGGGCGTGCAATCCAAAGCAATGGCTTTGATCACCTTGGCGGTCTGCATCAACATGGCTGGGGTGGCATCTTTGTGCCGAGCGATTCCGACTTGAGCCTGTTCGCTCACCACCCCGGAGACTGCTTTGGCGAGCATTTTTTCGCGTTGTGATTGCGTTGGAATGGGCATTTCAAAGCACACACTGAATCGTCGCAAATAAGCCTCATCGAAGCGCTGGATCGAATTGGCAATCCAGATCGTTGGCACCTCATTGGTCTCCAAAATCTTGTTGATGAACGATTTGCGCGGCACCGTAGCTTCATCATCTCCACGGTCGACACTCTGAACGTGATTGAGAACCTCCTCGCACTCGTCAAAAAGCACGATGGCGGGGTTATTCTTGAAGAAGGCTTGGGCAATGCGGTAGTTCCGCACACGGCGGATAGGCACCACAGGAGCACCCGCCAAGTTGCTTGGGCTGATTTCCATCAATTGCAACTTCAGTTCGCTGGCAATCACGCGTGACAACTCCGTTTTGCCGGAGCCTGGCTTGCCGTAAATCAGGATGTTGACACCTGCCATGCGCTGGTCGGCGGCCTTCTGCAGGAGCGTCTTACAAATGTCGAGGTTGGTTTGAACATGGCCATAGTCCTGCACGGACAACTCGGACGGCGGCATGGGGCGAACGAATCCCTCCACGATTTTTCGGATGTCGGTCTGCGGCACGAGCATGCGGGCGGCAAAGGTCACCGTCATCAGGTCCATCAACTGTCGCAGGTGATAACGCCCACCAAGATCGATTGAGAGCAAGCCAGAGCTCGCCAGCTTTTCTGAGCGCTGAAGGCATTGGGCGACTGCATCTGGTTTCTGTGCCAGCATGGGTGCCAGAATCCGGTCGATGCTGTAGCCCGCAAGCTCCGCTCCCAGAATTTCACAACAACCCTCGAATGTGCTTTCTGCATGGACCAGCACCGCCAAACCCAGAAGGTCCTTTTCCAAGTCGTTGAGGTCGATGATGGCTGCCAAGGCCGTGAGATTTTTCTTCAGTGCCGTTGGGAATCGGCATGCAGTGCCAACTTGCTCCTCCCATCGCGTCAGCACCTGTCCCAGTTCGGTGCGAATTTCAGCCAGACTGCGGTCCTCCGTAAATTTCTCGAAGTTTTTAAAGCCAAGAAATTCACAGGTTTGGGTTAAGTTGTAGCTCACACGCCCTTTCAAGCGACCCAAAGCTGGTGTACGGATCAGAACCCGCAACATCAATACACGCAACCACGTGGCGTATTCATCGCTGGATTCGGCCAGTTCGGCCATGACCTCGCCTTTGATCTCTTCACTGAGTACTAAATCAACCTTCGCCCCACCCGCTTTGCTTTTGCGCGCACGACGTGGTTTAGGCGGATCCATGAAAGCATCGTCAAGCAAATGGTCCAAACCTGACATGGGATCCTTGGTGCTGACAGCGTCGTTTACATCATCAAAACTCATGTGCACTCCTTCGTTATTGGGTCAACTTTGCGTGTCTATCGCGAAGAAATATGTCGTCTCAACTTTTCTGCTCGGGGCCTGATGGGCAACGCCAAAGCCCCGTTTCTACGAAAGGTAAGCTGATGTTCGAATTCAAATGAGTTCCACTCCAGGAGCGCCAAAAGCTCTTGTGTGAAAGTTAAAGCGCTTTGCTGTACAGGCATGTCAATCCTTTCAGTGTTGAACAGATTTTTTAATGTCGCACAGGATCGCGACGAAAAATGTCGCGAAGATGTGGAAAATTATCGTTCTACCGAGGAGACGACATGACCAACCATTTTGTTTTTTTACCGCATGCGGGAGTGATGTGGTTATGCATGGCCAATGGAGAGGTGGTGACACCCTTGGAGATTGCGCCAGGCACTGCCGAAGCAATCTGGCGGTTTTCTGAGGACGGAACTGAATTTGGAAACATAGACCAAGGCCAGAAAAGAATTGGTCACTACAAGCTACTTGACCAAGCCCCTTGGATACAAACACTCAAACCACCTTTGACTTTGCCTAAAAGAGCTCTTGCCAACGACCTCATGATCCATCAAGGTGAATTGGTTGTAGGGGGCCACTCCCAAGATGGCGAAGCACTGTGGATTCGCAGTCCTCAAGATGACAGAAGCTGGTTAGCCATCCACCTTCCGCAGGAAGTGCGCGCAAGAGGGAAATCAGTCGATGCGCTGTTTGTTGACGGCGACAAGCTTGTTGCGATTGACAACATGAAAATTCCCAAATGGATTCTTGTTTATGACTTGACTCAGCCCTTCAACACGGCTCAGCCACTGGTCATCCCGCTCAAATCGCACACGACCTATGAAAAAGTCCATGTCTGCGCCGAGGGCGAACACACTTATGCCTTGTATTCAACTGGCATTAACCACGGCAATGTCCACTATTGCGTCAGCTTGTTGAGTAAAAAAACACTCATGGAAATTGCCATCTGGTCATGGAACAAGATCGATGGCAATTGGTCCTTCACAGGAGACCCTTTGCTCTTTGATGAAGATTTAGATGCCTCCGAAACATCAAGGGAACCATTTTTCAACACCGTTAGCAGCATGAAGTTCTGTGGGGACTTCTTGCTGTTGGCATGCGGGGGTAAAGGTCTGCATATCGGTCAAGTTCCAGACGAACAAGCCATTTTTAGGGAACATTTTGAACTTGGCGAATTTAAGCATCTGCCGCTCAAACGTCTCAAATCAGCAGACAGGATCGAACAGGCTTTAGGCATACCGAACAATGCTTACGTCATTGGGAAAAATGACGCAGGGCTTCTGGATTTTGAGTTGGTCAGCTTCGAGGCATTGAGTGAGCTTTTTGAATGCCCCACGCTGAACATCACCCCGACTGACAAATGAATTCAAGCGCATCAGGTGTGTATGAAATAAACACCTTCCTACCCTGGATTCGCATGCAAAGCAAGCCTGAGAAGACCATGAAAAAACATTTAACCGTTATCGCTGGCATGTTGTTCACCCTGAATTCACATGCCTACAGCAACTTTTTGGTGGTGGGTGCTGGGAATACCGTAATCCAGAAAGGGTCTTCGCAAACAAGTCGGGTGTTGTACCAATCACCCGAGGTGGGGATCCAGTTCGAGCACCCTAGACACTACAGAGTTTGGCAACAAGGCAGGGGAATTTTTTTGGCAGATATCGCCAGCTTACGAGAGGAGATCAACAAGCGGCCAGTGAATCCGCGGATCTACCGCGCACTCAATGGCCGAACTATTTCACGGGGTGATGGGTATCTGATCCACATCACTGTTGGCCAGGGGGACTTCACATCGGCCAACGAGAAAAACGCCATATTTGAAAAAGAAACTCAGGGATACCGCGTCGCCTTCGGTCGTTTCAAAAATCCACCGGCCGAAAAAATTCGAACAAACCAGTGGTCCGGCTACGGCTCAAACATTTTGTGCAGCACCGAAGATGAAGAAACCGGGTTTCATGCAGCTGGTGGAGTCTGTTTCTGGGGCCTGATGAGCAACGGCCAAAGATACATCCTGGTTAACACTGCCGCTCTGACACCAGATCAGGAGAAGGAACGACAAGCCATTGTCCGATCCCTTAAGTTTTTGAAAGCTACACCCTGATGTCACCTCAGAAAAATCCCGTCATCATGGCGGAAGAGCATTTGACATCTCTACTCCGGTTGAGCGTTGATTCAGAACTTGCAAAAGAAGTGCAAGCTTCTCCGCTTGGAGACGATCAGCGAATAAGCATGGTCAATGACGAAATATGGGTAGATGTTTCCATGGTGTTCTCACCTGATCTTTTGCACTGGATACACAGCATGGGCTCCAGAGTCGAAGTTCTTCATCCACCTCACCTTCGGGAACAAGTTCGTCAAGATTTGATCAGAGCACTGAAAAAATACAGGCTTGTGTAAGATCGTTGAGTCGATCTGTAATCCTGGGGATTTCGAATGGGAATGAGTCAATTTCAGCTGGAGCTTCTGAAAAAACTGCCTAGGGAGCCACAAAAACCCGTCACCATGTCTGATCTGGCCAATGCTTTACGTGGTCATTGGGGCAAAGCCAGCACCATCGAGAGCATGCGCAAAAAAATCAAGAACAATCTGAACTCGATTGCCAAGATTTATCCCAATAGCCTCGACATCCAAAAACAAAAAGAAAATCTGAACGAGAATCAAAAAGAGCATTACTACCGACTCAAAGCGGATGCCCCCATGATGCTCATGCCCATGAGCCAAGAGCAAATGATGGCCTTTGGCCTGCTGAGCAAATTCGGAACCGATTTGCTCCCAAAGCAAGCGCATCGTGCCCTGTCTCCTTTTTTTGAGGCAGCTCAACAGACAGCCGTGGATGCCGTCATTGCCTCCAAAGATGGAGTGCACGTCTCTGAAGATGAGGGGCGCAAATGGTTAGCCAAAATTGCAGTCGTTCCGGCAGTACTGCCCTTTTGCCCCCCAGAGGTCGACGAGTCGATCAAGCAAACGGTCCAAAGCGCGTTGCTTCACGAGGAAATGCTTCGCATCCGCTATCTCCATGCCGCCAACCAAAAAGAAGAGGAATGCGTTGTCAGCCCCTTGGCACTGGTTCAGCAAGGTGTTCGCACCTATTTGGTGGCCAAAAAACAAGGGCAAAAAAATGCGGATCGCTTCTTGTTGGCGCGCATCCGTACTGCGGTAGCAGTCACAGGTTATTTAGAAAAGCCAGACGGCTGGGATTTGAAAAAATTCTTGGCCAAGGGGATAGGTCACTCGGTCTTTCCGGCTGACACCTACGGAAAACTCGAAAAGGTTGAACTTAAAATTGATGCTCAATCACAGTGGATCAAAGAAACTCCATTGACCCCAGGACAGAAGCACCATGATGCGGCCGATGGGAGTTACGTTTTAACAGTGGACATGCCCATCACTGAAGAACTGGTGCGTTGGCTTCTCAGCATGGCTTTTCATGTTCAGGTCCTCAAACCCGATTACCTGGTGGCTCGCTTGCAATCAGATTTGGCAAAGTCTGCAGCCATGTACAAATAGGGGGTTGTACTGCGTTTTCTGTACTGTGCTTTGAGATAAAAAGCGACCTCCGAAGAGGTCGCTTGGGGTTTGAACGGGCTTTAAGCCGGTTGGCTTTGTCCACGCAGTTCGTTGATGCGCTTTTCGAACGCCGCATCAACAATGTCAAACGCCTTGCCCGCAAAAGTAGTTTTTGCACTGGCTCGTGAGGTCTCAAGCCGCTGCAGGGATGCGTTTTTGATGGTGTTGAGCCATTGATCCAGGCGCTTTTGGACGTCTGGTGGCAAAACAACATCCAAAGACGGTGAGGTCTTTGGCAAAGTCCCCACAGTTGGCTGAAGAACTCCAATCTCTTCCTCAACTACGGCACGAGCTGAAGAGGCTTGTCCATCATCGTCGGCACCGTAGAGCATGAGCATGGAGCCCAAGCAATAACGGCGAACGTAGCTGACTGCGCTGCCAAAGCCCTGCGGATCTTGAAAGACCAGCGGACAAGTGACTGTGTCTTCAATCCATTCTCCCGTTTCATGCAAAAGCAAGGTGGACAAGTTGATCTCATTGGGCTTGTCGGAGACAGTTGGTGACTGGATCGTGACAATGCCGTTGTCTGCCAACGGCTTCTTCACTGCATCGATGATGGCACCAAGATCAACATAGTTGGTTCCAATGCTTTCATTGAGTGCGTTTTTCAGGACCTTCGAATCGATTTGACGTGTCGCAAAGATCAGGGCCTTTGCCAGATTGCTGATACTTTCAGACTTTTTCATGGAATCTCCTTGAGGTAAACGTGCCGGCAAGATCGCCGAAACTGATCAGGAGATGTCCCACCAAAAGAAAACCCAGCCGAAGCCGGGTTTAGGGGGTTGCACGAAGGGTCTCAGTCCACCAGGGCCATAAGGTAATCATGAATGGTCTGGGCCTCTGATGCGGCTTTCAGGAGCATTTGCTTTTGGTCTGCAAATTCTTCAAGCCAGGGCTGTAGGTAGGCGGCATGGTTGTCCACCTGGGCCTGCGTCCGAGGGAGGTTGAGCGTTGAGCACAAGAGAGTTGCGGCTATTTCTGACCTAAGCTCTTCATACGCATAGCTCACCTTTGGACGCTCCACACGCCCATCTTTCATCGTGGCATGAGCCAACTCACGGCACAAAGACGAATAGAACTCGTAGGTGTCCGCAAAGGCTTGGCGAAGGGGCATACCGATCTTGTCATCTGCGGGCAAGTACCAGCAACCCCCATTGGCCGAGGGTTCAATGTAGGTCAAACCTTGGTCCTGGAGCTTTTTGAGCATTTGGTCCACGGCATAAACCGATTCAATCAAGTTCTTAGGTGTGGCCTCCACGAAGTCAACGCCCTTGACCTGGTCGATGTTGAACACCGATGCAGTCCGAAAACCTCGCAAAAGTTCTTTCTCGACACCAGTCGTCTGATCCACCTCTTTTTTGATGAGTGGAACTTCGATCTTGACCGACTTCTCGCCCTTCAGATCACCCCCGAGCTTGGCAGACTCCACGAATGAAATCCACTTGGGAGACCACCCGTTACGCATGGCCATGAACATCAGATAAAGCGAATTGCCCGAGCGATACTCTTTGCCAGATGTCACATTGGCAGGGCGGCCAGGTGCTGCCCCTCCCCTCCAAGTCTTTTGCCATGGTGCCAGCCCCGCTTGCATGGCCTCCCAGAGAGCGTCTGCCAAGCTGAAGGTTGGCGATGCGTTGCTGTTGATACTTGCTGTCATGATGGTTTCCTCTGTAAATAGTCGGCGGGATTGCCGAAACCATTGAGGAGATGTCCGCCCAAAGAAAACACCGGCTCGAAGGCCGGTGTTGGGGTTTTGATGTTCATGGTTGTCAGGCTTAAGCCCGAGTGCCATGCTCCTGACGAAGTAGGGCGACCCATACTGGCATGTCGTCACTGGACTCATAAGCCATATCAGCCCAGAATTTCAAGCACTCAGGACAGCAAGCTGTACGGAACGGCTCTTTGTCCAACGGCGCATCAGCAGCGTGAACAGATCGGCCATCTGTCGCAAGACACAAACGACGACCCGCCTCAAAGCCAGTGACTGAAAGGTGAATGAGACCGCTCATTTTTCAGCCACCCGCAGCGACTGACGCTCAGGCTGGGTGCAGTACAAAGTGCCTGACTTGTCCACTGCAGTCCACGTTTCGCACCCGTGAATGACTTCTTTTTCGGCTTCTGAAACCATATAGCCGTCCACGCTCATCAAGAACAGAATTGCCGCCAAGGCAGTCAGGTTGTAAATGCGTTGAGGAATCTTCATTGCCATCTCCATGTAAAGCCAGAGCGGGATTGCTCTGACTGCATGGGAGATGTCCAGGCAAAAAAAACCCAGCCGAAGCTGGGTTTTGGGTTTGCACTTCTCAGATGGCTTCCAGAACGCGGTCAACTGCAAAACGGCCTAAGCCGCTCGTCGAATTGATGTTTGTTGCAGGAAATCCAAATGCTTGAGCGAGTTGGTTGATGGAGCGAATTGGCGGACCAATCATCACGCTAGCTATTTCGATGCCCATTTCACGAGCTTCGGCATAGCAAGAGATCAGAACAGGAAGATCGGATGTGTCACCGTCAGTGATGACGATAAGCAACTTCCTCTCCTCTGGCCGGACCACCAGTTCACCCAAGGACTTCTGCACGGCAATGCCCGTGAAAGTTCCCCCCGACAAGGCTGGAACGGCATAGCGCCTTCGCACTCTCGACCACTCTTCATCAAACTTTTTGACATCGGCGTACGCATCGCTGTAGGCAATGACTTGGAAGGGGACTTCGTACTCATCGAGCAAGTCGCCCATTCCATAGATCAAGCCAAACGCTGCGTCGTGCCGGGTCACCTTGTCTGATAGCGCGTCCCTCATCGAGCCCGACATGTCCACTACGAACTGAACCGCAGTGGCAATTGCCTTGCCTTCATGCTTTTGCTTGAACACACGACCATTACCTAACTTGATGCGTGAGAGGACTCGGCTGTTGAGTGATTTACCCACCAACTTCGTCGTCTTGTCGCTCCGCGTTTCAGCAAGCAATGCATCTTGCAAATCATCAGCTGCACTTTTCACCATAGACGCAATCCGCTTGACATCGAGAGGCATATCGCATCGGCCATCAATCTTTGCCAAATCAGACATGGGGGCAGGCGTTGCCTTGTCGCCAATGCTGATAGACGCGCCCTCAGTTACCTCGGTGATGGGCATCTTGTGGTCTTGTTGCACCATGATCTCCTGAGCTGCTTGGTTCTCTTTGACTGATCGATTTGAGGGACTAGTGCCCGCTTCATCGCCTGCCTTTGAATTGCCCTCAGCAGCTTCTCCCGTATGGGCTGGATCACCCTCATCGCTACTCTTGCCCTCAACAGCTCCCGCTTTCTGATCATTTGACTCATCAGCCTCGGACGCTTGAGTTTCTTGGTCTGGTTCAGTCTGATCGCTTGCTGCCTGCTCAATCAGCGCCATGATGCGAATGGTCAGTGCAATGTTGTCGTCAGTGACCTTGGAGTTTTGAACCTCCATCGCCACAGCAAGCACATCACTCCAGAGATTTCCCAACTTGCGCTGCAGTATCGGCTCCAAGGCATCCACATTGACCTTCAAAACTGCCTCTTGTCCAGGGACAAGTCGAGCGCGAAGGGTGTTGAGCAATCCGGCCATCAGCAACGCAGACGCTGGGGCACTTTCAAAGGCTGAAGGCTCCCCAAAAAAGCCACGGCCCACCAAGATCTCCACCATCGTTTTGAGGTTGTGTTTCACACCGGGATAGGCTTCAATCGCCCTGTTCTCGATGTAAACATCCTCAAGGATGTTTTGGATACCACCCGACAGATTGTTGAACTTGATTCGACCACTATCCTCAGCACGCTTACGAGCTTCCAAGTCGGTAAATCTTCCATGGCCCAGAGCCTCGTGGTCGATCACCCCCTCAAGCAACTCAGCTGCGCTCGGGTCATCGCTGTAGCTCCATTGCTTGGGGATGTAAACAACCCGCCTACCCTTCACCAAGCCGATACACGCGGTTTCCCCCACGTACTCACACACGTCGATATCAGCCCTTCCTGCAAGCCACTTTGCCAGAATCATCAGATTTCTCATTGGAATCTCCATTTATGTGACGGCACGATTGCCGTAACTGTTAAGGAGATGTCCAACCAAAATTAACGCTGCTTGTCTAACTTACTTGCTGGCTGATATCAATCGCACAGCCCTTCGCCGAATTGAGTAACAGCTTTGCCAAATGATTCGTACAGGAAATTGTCAAATGGCAAAAACTTTCAATTTAGACGATCATAAATTTTCATAAATTTTTGGAATGTGAACTGCTTAAGAATTATTAACATGGCATTCTTGACTCGTACGACAGATAGATGCCACGCAACATGAACCCAGGTGGGTCTTGCTGAAAAACAAGGCGTAATGCAAGACCGGGAACCCACTGTGCCGTGTTGAGACATCGATGTCACCATGGATACGAACCCCGAAATTAAAGGGCTTCTGCCCGAGCCATCTCGAAAATTCGGAAGAATGCAGTGAACACTATTTCTCTCGACGCAGCATTTGAATCTTCGGCATTGACCGATCAAAATGATCACCAAGACAGCTTGGTCACCAGGCTTGAGGTTTGCCGAAGCATCGTCGATGAACTGCTGGATCGGGACCTCATGGGATTTCTTCTCTCACCCCGTCACCTTCGTAAATTTTTTGCGCATTACACCTTTTACGCCCCTGCCCCAATTGCCGTCCAAGTCAGCCGCTGCATTGTCAATGCTGAGCTTGCTGATGACATTCACCTATTCATCCTGAAAACATTCAAAGGGTTGCACATTCCGGAGACCTCTATTGCCACCCGTGATCAACTCAAAGTGGCACTCGACCGCAAATACGAAAGCTATGCTAAAGCAGTCAGCACAGGCGATGTGCGCTACGAAATTTCTCTGGAAGAAAACAAAACCATTGTGAACGAGCGTCGCTACCGACAGGCTTGCGAGCAGGCAAAAAATACATCACGCCAGACATAAGCTCAGGTGTGGTGCAACGTGACAATATTGTTGGTCTGCAAAAGGCTGATTGCGGACAGTCGATTTTGCGAACTGGGTGGTTGCAATTCCTAAAACGGGACATTAGCCGGGGCGCGGGCTCCATGTGCTCAGGACTCCTGCATGGCAGCCAATGATGCCTCACCATGCCAGGTTTTAGAGGTTCATCGGAGTCTCTACGAGAAGTCAAAGTCGCTCTTCGCTTCAAAACTCGTTGGTCAAAATCAAATCGGCAAATGCTTGGCCACCAGCAGATATGTGCGCGCGCATATGGTCGTAGGCTTCATTAGCTTGGCCTGCCAAGATAGCTTCAACTACACGTCTGTGCTCTTGCTGTGATTGGATTAACCTCCCCGGCGCCGCAAAAAGTTGCCTTCTGTAACCGCTGATTTTCAGCCGTACAAGTTTGGCTTGGGCGACGAGGTAGGGATTGCCAGAGGCTCGATAAATAACTTCGTGCAAAAGAACATTTGCTTCTATGTAGCTGATCACAGAGTTGGTTTCTGCGGCTTGTTGCGTTTGCTGCAGGCTTGAAATCAGCTCTTCTCGCTTTTGGGTATCTATTCGTTGAGTCGCAAGCCTAGCCAGTACCGCCTCCAACTCTGCCAAAGCTTCCATCATGGCCACCAACTCTGATGCCTTGAGTTTTCGCACGAACGTTCCAGCACGAGGCTGAATATCGATCAGACCATTAGCGCTGAGCAACAGCAACGCTTCCCTTACGGGCGTTCTCGATGTCTTAAAGCGCATCGCCAGCGCCTTCTCATCGATGGTCTGACCGGGTGCTAAAAGCCCCTCTCGGTAGTCTTCTTCAAGTTGTTTACGGATCACTTCAGGCAAGTTCATGTCATTTTTTAAGGGTAAGTACTGATGGATGAATTTTTGATATATCAGAAGAATATCCAGATATTCAAAATTAGTCCACAGCAAGTTTTATGAGCGAATCAAGTCCCATTCTTAAGGTCGATGGTCAACTGGCGTCCATTACCCTGCATCGCCCCAAGGTGGCGAATCGTCTTGCGCCCGAAGATTTGGTAGCAATAAACGAGCACATCCGAACTATCAATGCCAATGAACAACTTCTCGTAACCGTGATTCAAGGCACTGGGAAGTATTTCTGCAGTGGCTATGATATATCAGAGGTCGCAAAAAGTAGCCAAGAAAAGGGGCAGAGCTTTGGTGAAATGGTCGATGCAGTGGAAAACTGTCGAACCGTAACCATAGCGTCCCTGAACGGCGGGGTGTACGGTGGGGCCACTGATCTTGCTTTGGCCTGCGACTTTCGTGTTGGTGCGTTGGGAACGGAAATGTTTATGCCTGCTGCCAGACTGGGACTGCATTTCTATCACAGCGGACTTGTTCGCTTTGTAAGCCGACTCGGCCCAGACGTCGCGCGAAGGCTTTTTTTAACAGGTGAAAAGCTAGATGCAGATGCCATGTACGCATGTGGCTTTTTGACTCAGGAACCTGCAAGTGATCTCAATGCGAGCGTTTCCAAGTTGTGTGAAACGCTCCAAGGCATGGCGCCTATCGCCTTACTGGGCATGAAGCACTTCATCAACGAGATCGCTCACCACAGAGTCGATAGGACAGCACTTGAAGAGCAAGTGCGTCGCTCGATCAATTCAAAAGACATTGCCGAGGGAGCTGCTGCCTGGGCTGAAAAAAGAAAGCCCGTCTTTACGGGAATTTGAACTATGACTAGGAGATTTCTCATGAAAAAAATCATCACTCTTGCTGTACTTACATCTAGCCTAAACGTTTTTGCACAAGGTTTTCCAAGCAAACCCATAACGGTGGTTGTAGGCTTTCCGCCCGGAGGCGGGGCTGATACGGTGACACGTATCGTCACTGAAAAAATGTCACAGATATTAGGACAACCCATAATTGTCGATAACAAACCTGGTGCAGGTACCACTCTGGCATCAAACCATGTTGTCAGGGCTGCAGCGGACGGCCATACGCTTTTGGTAACCAGTGGAAACATCTATGGTTCTGATCAGCTGCTCTTCAAGAACGTACGTTATGAGGGTGAGAAAAATTTCACCCCGATTTCACGCTGGACGAATGCACCTATGCTGCTGGCGGTCAACAAAAGTTTGCCGTTCAACACGACCAAGGATCTTATTGAATACGCCAAAAAGAATCCTGACAAGCTGACATACTCATCATCGGGAGTCGGCGTGATCACGCATCTTGCTGGCCTTTCATTTGAAAATGCAGCAGGCTTGAAGATGCAGCATATCCCCTACAAAGGCGGTGCCCCGTCACTTCAGGCGGTGGCTGCTGGAGATGTAGGGTTGACTTTTGGTACGCCTCCTTCTGTGTTACCTCTTGCGCAAGGTGGACGTCTGAAAGTTTTATCAGTAACCACGGCACAACGCTCTTCTTTGTTCCCAGATCTACCAGGCATGGCTGATGCTGGTCTCAAAGATTACGACTTCACATTTTGGTTTGGACTTTTTGGGCCAGCTGGCTTACCTGCTGACGTTACGCAAAAGCTTTTTGATGCCAGCGTCACTGCACTGAATGATCCTCAAGTCAAGGAAAAGCTGGAGAAGTCAGGGAACTCTGCTGCTCCTTCGAAATCATTGGTCGAATTTCGCCAGTGGGCTGTTTTAGAAGGTCAGAAGTACAAGACTTTGACTGAGAAGTCTGGCGCGACTTCGGAGTAAGAGATGCAAGAACAACCTTTGAACGGCTTGCTGGTGATCGATCTCACCCGAGTTTTAGCGGGTCCTTATTGCTCTTTGCTTCTGGCTGACCTGGGGGCGCGAGTTATCAAGGTCGAGCAGCCCGGTGTTGGTGATGACTCTCGTCAAATCGGCCCCTTCATCGATGGTGAATCGGCCTATTTCATGTCCATCAATAGAAACAAAGAGTCCATCGCGTTAGATCTCAAAAAACCAGATGACCGACGTATCTTTGAAAAGATGCTGACAAAAGCGGATGTCTTGGTTGAAAACTTCAGGCCTGGCACTATGGACAAGTTGGGATATAGCTGGGAATTCCTGCAGCAGCATTATCCAAAACTTGTTTACACGTCAGTCTCCGGCTTTGGGCAAACAGGCCCGTATAGCAAAAGACCTGCCTACGACATGGTGGTGCAGGCTATGGGTGGCATTATGAGTTTGACAGGGCATGACACTTCTGCACCCACCCGCGTTGGTGTATCGATTGGCGATTTGGCGGCGGGCCTGTACGCTGCAGTGGGTACGCAGGCAGCGTTGATGCAAAGAACGCAGTCAGGCAAGGGCAATAGAGTAGACATCGCCATGCTTGATTGCCAAGTTGCCTTGCTGGAAAACTCCATTGCCCGATACCAGGTCGACCAGAAAGTTCCTCAACCAATTGGTTCACGACATCCATCGATCACGCCATTTGATGTTTTTAAGGCCAAGGATGGATGGATGGTCATCGCGGCGGGCAACGATTTACTTTTCCAACGACTACTCGATACCCTGGGCTTGCAGGAGCTCAAAGCCGATCCACGTTTTGAAAACAATCCAAAACGGTGCGAATACCATGTGGAACTCAAGGCACTCATTGAAGATAAGCTTAAGGAAGACAGCAGTTCCCACTGGATCGAGAAATTGCTGGCCAACAATATCCCGACCGGTGAATTCAACAACGTTGAACAAGTGTTGTCTGATCCCCAAATTAATTCAAGAGACATGCTGATGGATGTTCGCACCAGCACTGGAAAAGCACTGAAGGTAGCTGCTAATCCAATTAAGATAGGTCACAGAATCAATCATCCACAACGTAATCCACCAAGCTTGGATCAGGATCGCGCGGCCCTTTTGCGCGAATTCGGGTGTGAAGCTACAGCTTGACTCATCGGGTTTTACTGAGTGCGACCGGTTTTCATGTCCAAGTTATCCGATGTGGATGTCAATGCATTCCGAAAACCGATGAATCACCCCAAAGCCTTTGGACAAGTATGTGCCGCCTTTGAGCTCGAACACAAAGCCCTGAGCCTAAAGGCACCACAGGCCATGCATGATCCAGTAGTCTTTTTCGACCAACATGGGATCAAGATCCCGGTCGTTGGCCACAACCGCAAGCAATTGGTCGAAGTCGCGCCGGTCGTGAAGAAAGTCAAGCACCCATCCACTCCCGAAAGCGCTTTCGTGTGGCCATGTTTCCGTAGCTTTCGACAGCCACCTGCAAGCGCTTGAGATCATAGGAGGATAACTTGCTGCGCGCCTGACTGAGCACCAAATCGCGGTCTTCGGCCAGTTCGTCCAGGTTGTTGAGCAAATCCACGTAGAGGAACTCCCGGCTCAGCTTTATGGGAAAGCGAGGCTTCACCCGGAAGTCGAACTGTCGATTGCCCAGTTGGAAGACGCCATGGCGCTTGTGGTTGTAAACCAGCGTGCGGTTGTAGAGCTGGGTAGTGCCCAGGCCAACCGCGTTGTAAGCCGAGGGCGAGAACACCAGGAACTCCTTGTCGCGCAGAAAGCCTTTCACCACCTCATCGTCGGTAGGCGGGAGTGGGCCAAAGCTGGATTGTTTGGGTGCGTGGTAAAGCCCTTGGGCCAGTTTTTGAAGCTTGCCCATGGCCACCAGTTCGCTCAGATGCCGATCAATGGAATTGCTCAGAAAAGTCAAATCCTCGCGCCGGTAGACGTGGCCCGCGCGCAAGCCTGCCGCCAGGTGCGCAGTGGCGCCCTTCAAAGACGGGGTGTGTAGTGAGGTAGCGGCGGTCATGAATGTTTATTCATTGAAGTTTCATGCATTTCACTGATTTTTCTGCAAAATGCACACTGCGACGCCTCATGGCTATCGCCACGCCTCTGAGGAAATCCCTTTGACAGCTCAGATCTCTGTTTGCTCAGAAATCTTCAAGGCATCCTCCTCCTCGATGCCCAGGCATCGCACCATCTCAGAGCGCTACTCAACTTCAAACTTGCTTCATATAATTGACACAGTTCTATCGCTTTTTCTTTTGAGGAAGCTCCTTGCTGAAGCCGAAACCCATTCGGCAATCTCCAACAGCTCACGCGGCACGCCCTTCAGGGATGTCCTTCGAGCGCCGGGTTCAAGTCCCCGACTCCGACTTGAGTTACATCACACGAGCACAGAGCCGCCAGGGCATGCACTGATCGATTCCAAACCCTGAAATCGACCGGTGGCAGAACCTTGTCGTCTGCGTGCTCATTGATTCAATTCAAGAGAGATCAATGACATGACGAAAGCCCATTCAGTCGCAGCACAGACCGCCCTTGGCAATGCCACCTCACTCAAGCCACTGGCTCGCGTCTTGCTCGACGCCCTCCTCGAACAAGACCTGCTCGGCGTGCTGTTTTCTGGGTACCACCTCCGCCTTGCGCTGTTCGAACTTGACCTACACCCCCACCAAACCACTGCAGCGGTGGTGGCAGCTGACCCTGTGGTGAGTGCCGCTTTCCACCAGCAGACGTTGCAGATGTTCACCGGCATCTACATTGAGGAGTGTCTGCACGACTCGAGACAAGCGCTGATGATTGATCTGGACCACAAGTGCCAAAACTGGCTGAACTCAACACGCCGCCCACCAAGTATGAATCCTGAGCTCGAGCATCAACTTGAGCTCCATCGCCAATACCGAAAACAATGCGCCCGCGCCATCGGCAAGACGAGGATCACCCAGCCACTCTAAAAGGGGAACGATTCGGGTTCTCTGCACCGCTTGATGACCGTCACTTCCTTCAGGGCTCTCAAATAAAAAGCGACCTCCGAAGAGGTCGCTTGGGTTGAACATGGTTCAGTTGATCCGCCCTTCCAACTTGAGTTGGTCGTTCAGATCTTTACACCCTGCTAGGTGCTGATAACGCCGGACAATCGCCCTGCCCTTCAGAATCTCTTCAAGATCTTTGGAGCCCGCTTGTCCAGCCTCATCATTGTCAAGCGCCACAAGAATGTGTCGCCCCACCAAGGCATTGAGCCATTTGTCGTCTGCATTCCAGTTTTTGGCACCAGGCAGACCTATGACCGTTCGCTTCGTACCCATCTGCACAGCAGACAACAGGTCAATTGCCCCCTCCACAATCATGGCATGGTCATTGCCTTTCCACACCCATGGCCCAGGCTCTCCGTACCTGATTGACTTGGCTATTGCCACAGCGGATTCCCCGATCAATCTGAATTCGATCCCTCGCTCATCTGAATTCACGAATGCAAGGGGGCGATAGCAAACAGCTGGTGCCTTCGAGCCCTCTTTCCAGATCCCCGATTTCAACAGCAAATCACGCCCGACGCAGTCGAGCAGAAACCGCAATGCAGCGTTCGGGTCGCCTGGTAATGTCACGATCATCTTTCTAAAAACCGCATCCTCCACGATCTCTTTTGAGATGCCCCTTGAGCACAGATAGTCCATGCACGCCAAGTCTGGCAACTTTTGAGCCCCGAGCAACATAGAGATGACCTGATTGATGGACTCTTGATCACGAACCACCTTAGGCATCAGGGGTAACTCATTGCGCTTGGCCATGAACTGCTCACCTTGACCCACCAACTGCTGCGCAGCGTCTGCGGCAGGAACCCCAAAAAAGGCAGCAGCAGCATCGACGACATCCCCTTTTTTCATACAAGCAAAGCAGTGCCACCTTTCATTTCGAACACTGCATTTAACCGAGGCATCGGAGGATGGCCCACAACTCGGACACACCGAGTACCGAATACTTCCTGCGACAGGCTTGCCCTTTGCACCCATGAGGCCCTCAAAGAAGCTGGCCAGTGCGTAGGAATCACGAACTTCCTTGAAATCTACAGACATGAAAACTCCTTTATGTATCACGGCAAAACCGCCACTACTCAGGAGATGTCGCTCGATGGAAAACACCTGGGTGACATGAAAACCTTCACCGTCAAATATCGAAGCCATCCATAAAAAAGCGCACCGAGAAGATGCGCTATCAAGGCATCAAGGCAGATGGACTTACCGAATCAAGAATTCGCCCTGATCCGTTTTCATCAAACGGGTCAAAGGGTCGAACCCAATGAAAACAGCCCCGCCAGGAAGCCTGGCACCTTGAGCAACTGCAACTTTGACTTGGGGATTGGTTGGGCTAGAGACAAGAACTCGATCTGGGCTGACATCCAAAATGGATAGCGCTACAACATCCTCGCCTTGATCAGCCCTGAGCACCTTTCCCTTGGTGGTTTGAGCCATTTTTCTTGCTTGCTGCTTTTGTTTTTCTTCTGCCTCATCTGCTCGCTTGAGCGTTTCGGTCAAATCCGTTTGTAATTTGACAACCCCCTCCTCGCTCTGGGAAAGACGAGCTTTCAGGATTTGAATTTGGCTGAGCGCATCGGAAATAACAGCCGGCTCGGGCCAATCAGCAACCTTTGTGATCTCTAGATCCGCCACCAGAACCGCAGGCTTTGTCTCCACCAATGGTGCAACTGGTAGCGCTGGCGTCGCGGCTTGCGGTAATTTGATCTCTGGCGCCTCATCTTGCGAAAGATGCGACACGAAGAGAAAAATGGTTGTGCTCAGCACAAGCAGTCCCCCCACAAGGACAAAGCGCACGGTATGTCTGCCCTGCTTGAGCGCATCAACTTTGGCCGTTTGCGATCCCATAAATGCGCGCAAATGAGGCTTGTGCCCGCCCTTGGCTTCCGCTGTGGGCGCATTGTCCAGATCCGATGACTGGTCCTTGGAAAGCTCTAAATTAGCGGTTACATGCATTAAATTTACCTAATTTTAATCACCATGTTGCAAATATTATTCCATAGATTATTTTTAAGCAAGCGACAAAAAAGCAGCCTCCGAAGAGGCTGCTTGGGTTTTGATGGACTTCACCACACAGGGGCGATTTGGCCTCTTTCGAACGTCACATGGACTTCAACCGGCTTGATTGTCGGATTCGGCTGAGCAGTTTCCGTTTGTGACCACGAAGAATCACCGACCATGAGACTCACTGCTTCGCGGAAATCAGCACGCGGATACGGCCGGCCGTTGACCGACTGGATCTCGTAACCTTTCTTCATCTTGTCCGCGATCATTTTTTCCAACTTGGATGCCGTAAATGGCCCATAGTTTTTCACCTGTGTCAGCCGCCCTCTTGGGCCATACCGCGCAATGATTGTTCGGGCACCACCAAGGTCATCATCCCGATCAATCGACAACGAGTAGTCCTTGTTGCTCGAACCCACCGAACAATTGAGCAAAATACTCCCAATGATTGCCATGTCATCTCCTTCTTACAGTTTGGCGTCATTGCCATAACCACTGTGGAGATGTCTAACCATAAAAAATAGCCTCCGAGGAGGCTATTTGGGTTTGCTTTGTGCCTCACCAAAGAGGTGCGACTTGGCCAGGTTCAAATGTCACATGCGGGTATTTCTTGTGCCCAAACAAAAACTCCATCCAATCCACTTCGTTCATAAAGCCGATGTGAAGTCGTCCGAGGACGAAATCGATCGACATTCCACCCGATGACATCTCATCGTTGACTTTCCGAATCTGGTACCCATCGTTAATGCTTTTCTCAAGCTCATGCCGGAGCGCCTGAACACTGAATGGACCATGATCCAAGTTGTCCGGATCCAAATTGTTACTCACGATTGTTCTTGAGCGAAACGTCGATGAATCCACTCTTGGATCGCGAACAACCTCAATGGTTTTTTCCTTCGTGACACCCTCATTTGAGGTAATTCCCATAACCACACTGCCCAGAATCTTCTCTTTCATTTCACATCTCCTCAATATTTAAGCCCGAGCCAGATGCTCAAACTGTTATGGAGATGTCTGTGCGCAGAAAACTTGGGCACTGCACGCCTAGATCAGAGATTGCTGGGTGGACTGTTCCATGCTTCACCATATTTGGCCAAGCCATAAAACTGCACCATCTCCAGCCTGACTCTCGCAGCTGCAAACCAAGTCGGACTGTTGATGCGATCGCGCGTTGTGGGCGTTAGAAGTCCTTTTTTCCTTAGCGTTTCGCCATATGCTGTGAGCCAAGTTTGAATCTCATCGGGCTTCATGGATTTGAGCTCATCCAAAATTTCAGCCTGTCGATTGGCCAGCCATGTCTCGGCCAAGTTTGTCTCATCAAACAAGTTGTCGCTTTCGCTGCCCATGCCAGTGATGGGTGTGCTCGGCTTGCCCTCATTGAGCACTGACCGAGCAGGAAAAGGAGCGAGGGGCTCAACCAACTCCTCTGCTGGTGGACTCATTCCACGCAGGATGTGTCGCAGATACCCAATCGGAGACTCCACCTCGGGTGAAAAATCCTGAGACATGCGTTCGCGCAATCGCTCTAGGGCCTGAGAAACTGCTGGCTCTTTGTATTTTTCAACCAGGGCCTGCAACTCTTTGAGATCGCTGATCTTTGAATGCTTGGCCATGGCCAAAACCTGTTCACTGATGGGCTCGACCTTGATTTCGATCTGCGGTGCCTGTCGGGCATCTGTCTTGACCTTGACAAAGAATTGGGCCTCTCTGATGGCCTTGCCCCCGAGCTTGTCCTCTATCAGCTGAATGTGCAGATCCGACTTTTCATTGATCTCCTCCATGGCCGCATGGAGATATTTGTTCTTGTACTTGCGCCACTCAATCAGTTTGGGCTTTCCCGTTTCAGGATCCATGACAGAAGGGCTGGCTGTGAGCAGCTCAATCCACCACTCCACCGGCATACGGCTGGTCAGATGCGAAGGGTTATTTCTGTAGCGCGAGCAGATTTCATAGAGCACGATCGAGGCATAAAGCTTGAGTTGTGCCAAGTACAGCAGATTGATGGAAGCCCATCGCTTTGGGTCTGCCAAAACCTCCAGCAAGGTTGGCGGCAGGGCCCACTGCAAGATCACCATGCCATCTCTTTTGACGATGCGCGTCTCCGAGATCATGTTGAATCCAATGTGGACAGGGCCATAGTCAACATCAGGCGCGTCCCAGGACACTTCTATCTTGCGCATTTCAGCTAGATAGGTTTTGGCCATCGTGTTTTGCCCTTCAGCTCCAGCTGCTCGCAAGACATCGACCAAAGGTGCCTCGAACAAATAGTTACCCGGCGGAATTGCACCCATCTGCTTGAGCGTTTGCTGCGTCACATAGAGGAAGACCGTGTACATCTTCCGCGCAAGCGGTGTCAGCTTGTGCGTGCGCGGGACCATGACAAGCGCCTCCACCGGCTTGCGCAGTGTGTTGGATCCGTCTCCGAAAAGTCTTACTTCCATACGGGTTCTTGTTGCTGTTGCAAGTATTATGACGCTGCAAAATTCCAAGTGTCTACGTAACTTCGTATCCAGGGACGGTTGGCTATGGCGGCATTCATGTTCGGTTTGGAGGATTGTCTGCTCTTCAAGGTCTATTATGCGTCCCTGAAAGTCTTATCGCCAGGGACACTTGATGGATAAAAGAGGGACACTTCGATCATTGGCCCCATCCGCCCTCCCCTGCTTTGCCGTTTCGATGATCTGAAGTTGACCGAATTTTCGGCAGATAACTTATCCACAGGTGAATCAGATCAAGCGTTCATCGGCCTGGTAAATGAGGGACAGTTGATTGGTAAAGGGGGGCCGCTTGCCTAGTAAAAGAGGGACACTTGATGGACAAAAGGGGGACGTTTGCGTGGTAATGAGGGGACAGATGGATTTCTTAAGTCATTGATTTTTATATACAAAGATCAGTTATCCACAGGGCTAAATGTATTAAAGGTATTTGTAGAGTTGTAAAAGAACCCAGAAAGAGGGTTTGATCTTCAAAAAGTCAAAAGAAGAAGACCTGTTCACATGCGCCTAAGTCCGTTCATATCCATCCTGGTAAAACATGGACATTTGCAACAGCTTCTCGAAGTTCACGAAAGACCTGCGTCTCATGGAATTTTGCGTATTTAAGCTAAGTCGCTAAAATCCATGTAAAACAAGGAACTCGTATGGCTACCTCACTCGTCCCATCCATGAACTCAGCATCCAAGAAGCCCATTTCTCTTGACGACATCATAGAGATGGAAGCACGCGTCAGTGCAGCACTGGGCAGAGTCAGGGAGGGAATGCTTGCTCCCACCGAAACCAAAACCGCACCCAGCTACAACAGCAATGAATTGGCTTTGCTCACCGGCATTGAGAAGTCCAAGCTGCAGTACAGAATCAAAAAAGGCGACTTGCCACCAGGTACGCTGACCGCGACCGGGGCCAAGCGGGTCTGGACGCTCGAGGAAGCGCGTAAATGGGTCATTGCCAGCAGAAAGAAAATGCTTCGTCCGGCCGACCTTGTTGCGGGCACCGTCATTTGCGTTGCCAACTTCAAAGGCGGCGTTGCGAAAACGACCACCACGGCAACTTTGGCTCAAGGCCTTAGCCTTCGGGGACACAAAGTCCTGGTCATTGACACCGATCCACAGGGTAGCCTGACTGAACTTTTCGGGATCAAGCCCTCCTCTGTCGATGTCTCTGAGACGGTACTTCCTCTTTACCAAGGTGAAGAAGAAACACTGGATTACGCAGTTCGCCCGACTTATTGGGATGGCATCGACATCGTCAAATCGTTCCCGATGGTCTTCGATGCCGAATTCAGCCTCCCCGGCCAGCAAATGCAAAACCCAAAATTTGAGTTTTGGTCAGTGCTTGACGGCGGTCTGGACAACCTGCGCAATCAATATGACGTGATCGTCATCGACACACCGCCCTCACTGAGCTATTCAGCCATCAATGCACTGATGGCAGCCAATGTGCTGGTCGTTCCTATCCCCCCTTCCCTGCTTGACTTCGCCTCCTCTGCTCAGTTTTGGCGCTTGTACCTTGACTTTGCTGAGCCGATTCGCAAAGCACGTGGCGTTGAAAAGTCTTATGACTTCATCAACGTCTTGATGACGCGTGTTGATAACCAAGAGAGCATGTCAGCTGAGGTTCGCCGCTGGATCATGAATGGCTACGGTGATGGTGTCTTGCCTATTGAGATTCCCAAAACGTCCATTGCCTCCACGGCCAGCTCCCAATTTGGAACTGTCTATGACGTCAGTGAATCCCTCTCAGGATCAAAAACTTGGAAGCGTGCTTACGACGCCTATGAGAGATTCGTGGAGTTGATGGAAGAGCAAATCGTCAGCACCTGGGCCCATAAAGCTGAAGCAGCTAAAGCACTCGCCAAAGGGAGCAAGAAATGAAGCAGACACCAAGAAACAAAGCGGCGTTGATCGACTTCAACAATTTGGACAAGACGCCAAAGGAGCGGCCCGCATCCTTTGCCACAGCCCCTGGCCAGGCGCTTCAGAACTCTATGCTGCGCAATGAGCTGGAAAAGTGGACCGGTGCCACACCCGTTCGGCAAATTGATCCCAAGCAAATTGAGCGTAGCAAATGGGCCAACCGCCATGAGCAGTCTTACCAAGATGAAGAGTTCAAGGCGCTGAAAGAGGACATTCAGTCTTCTGGTGGCAACGTCCAACCGATCAAAGTACGACCACTGGCGGGTCAGAAAGACCGCTACGAGGTGGTTTTTGGACATCGTAGGCACCAGGCTTGCCTGGACCTCGACATCCCTGTGCTGGCCATGATTGCCGAAGTCGATGATGTTGAATTGTTCATCGACATGGACCGCGAGAACCGCCAACGCAAGGACATGCGTCCATACGAGTTGGGCGTCATGTACAACAGGGCGCTGAAGGAGGGGATTTTTCCATCGGCCAAGAAGATGTCTGAAGCCACTGGCGCTCACTTGGGCACCATGGGCAAGGCCCTTGTTTTGGCTCGACTGCCTGACTACGTTATCCAGGCTTTCCCATCACCACTGGACCTTCAATACCGCTGGGCCGATCTGTTGGAACAAGCTGCTAAAGAGCGGCCTGAAGAAACCAAGGAAACAGCACGTGCGATCAAGGCCGAAAAATTGGGCTTTAGCGCCAAAGAGGTTTACGAGCGCTTGGCTGGCATTTATTCAGCCCCAACTGATGATGCTTCTCACCGTGTCAGCATCACCGGCTCCTCGGGCAGCTCGGCTGCCATTTCTGTGAATCCAACGAACCGAAGCATCTCGGTTAGCGTCAAAAACATCGATCCAGCCAAGGCTGATCAACTTGAGAAACTGATCAAGGCTTTCTTGGGCTGATTTTCTTGCCTAGAAGAGTAGGGGGGTACGACAGTCGTACCCCCCTATTTTTTGTCTCGGAACGTCTTTTGTGTTGAATAGATTAAAGGGGTACGACGGTCGTACCCCTCCTTCCCGCAAGCTGTTTTTACAACCCAAATCTGAGTTAGCAGACCAAGTGTCCCCTTTTTACCGGGTCTTGCGTCGCGCTTCTTTTGACGCAAGTACCTTGGCCCAGCCCTGGCGAGTTTCCTCGATGTTGCGTCTGAGTTCAGAGTCGATGTAGATGCTTGTCGTGTCCAAACTGGCGTGACCAAGGTTGCCTGAGACCACCTCAATGGGAACACCGTTAGCCAGTGCATGTGTTGCTGAGGTGTGCCTGAGCCAATGCGCCGAAGCTTTGCGCACTTTCTCCAATGTTCCTGGGTCTCGGAACTGGGCCTCATTGAGGATGGACCTGAACAGGCGCTTGAGTGCTAGGTGGATCGTCTGTGGTCGCACCCCGTCTCCGAGTCCTTTGACTTTGAGGCTTTTGGATGACTCAGCACCTGGTCGTGTGACCAGTCCGCCAATGAGAAATGTGCCCGGGTCCACATCAAGAGAAGGGCAGGGCAGGGTGATCAGACCCCGGTGAGCCAGATAGCGTTCAAGCTCCAAAATGGCCGCGTCATTGACGGACACGCGCCGATGCTTGTTGCCCTTGCCCACGATGTTGATGTACCAGCCGCCTGGCGTTCCCGTGGCTGGATCGGGTTGAAGAAAGCCGAGGGCTGCCCTTCGAGCTTCAGCGATTTCTGAGATCCTCAAACCGGTGAAATAGGCGAAGTAGAAGATGAATCGCACACGTGCATGGAAGGCGCTCTCCTTGTCCTCGGGTAGCGAATCCAGGTAGTCATCTACGGCTTCAATCACCTCTTGGGGAAGTGACCGACCTTCAGAAACGGGCGTTCGCAATGCAAGTGCTTGGAGGCTGGATTGGTCAGAAGCCTCTGTTGAGCCGCGACCGATTTCGTGTCCCAGTGCTTCAGCGCGGACCCCTTGAAAGGGATTGGCTGTGGTGTATCGCATGGCCTGTAGCCAGGTGAAAAATCCCGAGATGATGACCAGTGTTTTGGTGATGCTGGCAGGACTCAGG
>JACCDH011277659.1_pt1 | contig 41241 bp, 31 predicted proteins | sample 7442481 | NCBI WGS metagenome assembly JACCDH01 (sample SAMN15323433, study PRJNA562643) | freshwater metagenome | isolation source: river surface water | place: USA:Blue River Watershed | collected 2017-08-15 | reverse complement strand
TTGTCGATTGGACAACGAGGTACGCAATTAGTAAGGCAGTTCTATTTCAGCTGGTGTGTCGGCTTTGAGTAAATAGCGGTTGTTCAGATCAGGTGCTCACGAAAAATCGAATATCTGCTTTGCCTTATTTGCGGACGTTCGTTTTTTCGAGAATCCAGAGTGCATCCTCTGATCAGGTGGCCAATTTAAGTTTGCCACTACAAATAAAGGCGTATAGTAATTATACGCCTTTATTACTATACAACAGCTTTGATACTTTCAGGTATGCGCCCATCAGATGTAGAGAAAAAACCTCCACAAGCTGATTTTACGGTACACAATGAACACTCATCGATGTAGCAATTCTTCCAATCTGAAATACTCTTTACAGAACAACTCCACAATTCTTTTGGTAATGTACATAATTGAAAATTGAACAAGCGAACTTTTATCTTATATTTATTTAGAATACTTACTGCAGAAAGTAATTTCGAGGCATAAATATGAGGTTCAACCCAAAGAGAGTCAAAGTTACTACGTGCAAAACCTGTAGCTTCCAGTGCCATAAATGCAACTTGATCTATAAATTGCAGATTACGTGACACGAATTCTGCAAATAGCTCTAAGTCACTATAGTTCGCTTCTTGAATAACAAATCTAAGTTCAATTTTTTGTCCATATTGCTTAAGGTTCAGTATTCCATTTATAGTTTTCTGAAATGCACCTCGATCTTGAACAATATAATCGTGAATATACGGAACGCTACTGTAAAGAGGAATCCCGAACATTAAATCATAGTGGTTTGTTTTTGCAACTTCTTCAACAAAATTTCGCTTTGCAAAAGATTTTCCATTGGAAAGTACATGGATAGATGTTCTCGGAAGATAACAATTTATACTATTTAATAATTTTACAAACTTTTCTTCATTTAACGTTGGCTCACCACCGGAAATGCCGATTTCTCTCGCATCTATATCAAATAAAGGTAACGAGCTTATATACTCATCAAACAAATATGAATCATCTTCAGGTCTTGGGGGCTGAGAACACATCACACAAAAGCTATTACACTGTTCGGTTATTGTAATGTAATTTGTTGGATTTTTCTTCCTAAAAACCACCCTCAAATTAGGTCCTGGTGTCACTCTGACTACATCGCCAGAACTCAAATAAGAGAACTCATCTGAAAGGTGATATGAGTTTTCATGATGAACAAAATTTGAAGACTTATTACCAAAAAAGAAATAAGCTCCAAATCCTGATGGAACTGAATGGCTATATTCAAAACTACATTTCAGTACGTGTTTTTCTTTAAGAACATCAGGGATATTGGGATTTTCTGTTACTTTGAAGAAAACAGTTTTAACTATAGAATCCCTAGTCAAAGGATTTATATTTCGTTCTGATAGTTTAATTACTTTTGACATGGCTATGTTCTCACCCAACTTTTAAGAATTTTTATAGTTTCTTCATCACCACTCTCCAATAGAGTTATAAGGTGCTTGAATATACCCATATTTTTCTTACAAAAACCGGAAAGCTGCTTGTTTCCAACTACATCATTTTGTGTTGCTAAATGATAAACTGGATCAGAACCGCAATAAGGTAGAAAGGCACATGTAGAACATTTGGGGACACTGATTGCCATTGATTTATCTAACGCGTCTAAAATGAAATCTCCTCCAATAACTTCCTCATAAGACGAGGTATGAAGGTTTCCGAGTCTAAATTCTTTGTGTCCTATCTCAGCCTGCATCCTTGCTTCATCTGACGCATATATGTCACCATCATAGTTATAAATAATACCACTGATCATAGCACCGCTTGGCGATTGCAGATCAACATAACCCAAGTCTTTTGAAGTTAACATCTTTGTAAGGATGATTGAACAGTATTGTTCAACAATTGAGTATCCTGTTTTATTTATCTCTATAATATAATCAAGAGTTACTTTAAAAAACTCTAGCCATCTTGATGTATCGTATTTATTTATATGTCCTTTAGTTACTGCAAAACCGAACGGACTTAGAGGGCGTATAAATATTGCATGCAGGTCATTTTTAACATACTCATCAACAATTTGTTTGTAAAAATCAAGAGACCTATTAGTTGATGTCATCAAAGCAGAGATATATTCTACACCTAGCGAAGATTTAACTTTCTCAATCCCTGAGATAGTTAAATCATAGCCATTCTTCTCAGGTTTAGGTCTATTCCTATCGTGTAAATCTTTAGGCCCATCAAGTGAAGTGCTTATGAAAATTCTGTATTTTTTACAAAAGTCCAAAATTTCTTGATTCATTGGCGATAGATTCGTAGCGATAACATATTGAACAAATCTACCTTGTTCTTTAGCAATAGACTCCGCTCTTTGGACTACATGTTTTATCAAAGAAAAGTTGAGAAGCGATTCTCCACCTTGAAATTCAATTTTAAGATATTTTGTAGGACTTCTAAAAATAAAATCTAAAGCTCTTTCTGCGGTTTCAATTGACATGTCAAATTGATTTGAGTCAGCACTAAGATTTTGTCGTGATACTTGGCAATAGTTGCAAGTATAATCGCATCTAAGCGTTGATACGATCATATGAAGAGATGTGAACTCTTTAAGCCTAGCAATTTTAGTTTTATATTTTAAAGCTGTCAGCTTAATAGCTAACTCATCCCCGACTTCATAAATAATATGCTTCGAGAGAAGTTTTTCCTTTAACTCTTTATCTAAATTGTTTGGATTATCTACAAGTTGAACCAGTTCATCCTTTCTGATAACAACAAATTCTGAAGCCATATTTGTTACTACTACACGTTCTTCATCTAATGCAGTAAATCTAATAGGTAGTAGCGAATAATCACGGCGCTTTTCAAATTCTAATAATTCTGAAAATCTTTTTGTTAATGCCATCTAGTTCACCAGCGGAGTGTTTGAAAAGGCATAAGCAAGAATTAAATTTCTCTCTGCTTCTGTTTTGATGGCAATTTTCGTTCTTAATGATTCGATAAAAACTTGATTTTTAACTAAATGCGCAATGTCATCTGAATTCAAATCAGAACTGGGGAATACAGTAACTTCCACTTCAATATCAAGGTCCGTGTCGTCGAATAGGAAGCTTGCATACTCTGTATAAAGGTAACAGGCACTTTGTATTTCTTCTAAAGAGTGTAAAGATTTTTTAAAAATGATTTTCGAAACGCCAGTGACGTCTTTAATAGTTATATTGTCCATGAGTAAACCTAAAAAAAGGGCTTTACGCCCTTTAAGTTTGAAACTTAGTTAAAAACCTGAGGATGCATGTGAAGCGTGTGATGCATGTGACGCATGTGAAGCATGTGACGCATGTGACGCATGTGATGCATGTGATGCATGTGATGCATGTAAGTCATTTAACTGAGATGTTTGACTAGGCGCTATGATAAAGTCAGCGCTGAAGCCATCACCTGAGTTAACAACCTGCTCCACAGTCTTCAAGCTTTTACTTTCATCCGTGCTTGGTGATGCCTCTACATTTGCAGTGCTTAATGCAGCAAGTAGTATTGACGTACCTAATAGAAATTTCTTACTCATATAACCTCCTAATTGTTGGAGTGAAAAATATAACTACATTTTCATTTGTACACAAGTTAGAACCAAAAAATTGGGTTTTAGAGCTAGTTCTCACGTTCAAAAACATCTGCACTCTTATCTCGATTAGATTTCGCAATCTTATAAAATCTAAAATTCAACAAACTAGTCATTTCCAGCTGTGAAACTCAAACAGCTGCGCCTATTTGTAGCATCGGAAACAACGGTGTGGACAAAATTAGTTGACCACTACTTCACAGCGCTCTTTTTTTAGGCGTTTGCAATGCGAGAAGGCCTCGAAAATTTCGAGAGCCGAGCTTTATTTAGCCTCAGAAATGTCTGCTTTCAGTGAAAAGCGCCGATTGAATCAAATCACAGCGAATTTCCGCGTTTGCCACAAAGCCGCGTTCCAGAAAAGTCGTACTCTCAGTGAGGCTGTAGTACTTTTAATTTGCAACACGAGGTAAGGACGACTGGAATTTGGTGACTAATACAATGCAATTAATCATCACTTTCCTCTCGTCCATTTCTAGCAAAATCTTTTTGCAAAACGCATGGCACACAAGCTCAGGAAAATCATTATCCGAATGCCCGCAGCCCCTAAAGTAAAGCCTGCGGCGAATACATGGGGAGGTTTACTTGGCTTAATGAAATTATTTCTATTTAACAATATTCAAAACAGAATTTTTGCTTGTAAAAGCGGTAGTTATTTCAGTAACAGTGAGGCTTCATCCGCACAAGCTATTTTTTTGAACTGCCAATTCCGCCAAATCGAGAGCTTTGTTTGTCGTGCCCATCGTGGGCACCAACTGGCTTTGCCCAGCTTGGGTGCGCGTCGTTTTGGGCACGACTTTGAATACTGGAAAAATGAGATAGCAACAACCTGCAAGACAAGCATCGAAGTCGTTAGGTTTGATTTAAGTTAGGCTTAGGCGCCATTTCACCACGAATTTGGGCACCAATTGGGCACAGTTTGTAAATTGAGTGTAAAACGTCAAACAAGTAGGATTTTCACAGCAGATTGTGAGCCTGCAAGATAACGACAACTACTTCGCAACAACAAAAACTGAGCATCCATAACACAATGATTTACACTGAATTTTTACGAAGAAGATGAGTTGACCGTTGCAATAAAGAATGGTGCGTCCTAGTAGACTCGAACTACCGACCCCCACCATGTCAAGGTGGTGCTCTAACCAACTGAGCTAAGGACGCATCTAGGTGCTTTGTGAATCAAAGCGAGCGCTATAGTATTTTTCAGCGCTTTGCTTTGCAAGCGATTTTTTGGCTTTGCTGGTTTACTTGCTGAAAGTTTGGCCGCCACGGCCAAAGCGCAGCCACAAATGCAGCACCTGAGTCGAGTTTGCCTTCGCATTAAACAGAGCATTGATAGTAATTCCACTGGTTAGACTTGCCAAATTTTTAACATTGTTTTTATACTGCGGCCACTTGTCGGAGTGCCCACTGGGCTGAGACCGCGTTATGGCGGGATCCGTTGAACCTGATCAGGCTAACACCTGCGAAGGGAAACAAGGGGTTCGGTGAACCCTCACAGCAGCGATGCAGCGTGGAAAAACCATTGAGAGATGGTGTTGCGTTGTCAGTGCCGCTGTTAGAACGTCACCCGTTGTGTCGGGTATGTCGCTTAGATGCCGTTGATTGACGCGGATGGTTTCGCCCCTCGCTGACGCGGCTTTAAGGCCAATACCCGTACCCGTGGTACCAGCGCACGAGTGCGCATGGCGACGTGGCTTAACACGTACGCTCAACCATGGCACTCGTGAAGTCCACGCAAAAGCGCAGCGCCAACGCTAAACCGTAGCGCCAACGCCTCGCCGGTCATGCGCCACAACGACCCTCTTCAACTGTTCATTGCTCGAACCCCACTCTTGGCAAGCAACCCAACCCATTTTTGGAGATTGCTATGTCAAATCAACCTGTTGTATCTGCGCAAACCCGGCGTGAAAAACGTCAAGCCGCGCGGCAGTTTTTAACCGATTACCCCACGCAAGCCCATCATGGTTCGCGCCGCCATTATCTACTCGGCGAGCTGCACCCAGTGCAAGTGCCTGTGCGATTGATTGATGTGGCGCCCTCGCCTTGTGGCGAGCCCAACGCGGCCGTGCCGGTGTATGACGCGTCCGGCCCTTATGGCGATCCAAGCCAAACCATCGATGTCAGCCGCGGCTTGCCGGCCCTGCGCGCACCTTGGATTGAGGCACGCGGTGATACAGCGCCGCTGCCGACGGCGCTTAACGCTATCGTCAACCACAACGACGAACTATTCGAGAACTACCAGCCGCGCTTTGTGCATCAGGTCCGCCGCGCCAAAGCGGGCCAGCGGCCAACGCAACTGGCCTATGCCCGCGCCGGCATCATTACCCCTGAAATGGAATTTGTGGCGCTTCGAGAAAATATGGCGCGCGCGGCACAACAGGCCACGACCGATGCGCAATTAACGCCGCAACACCCAGGCGAGGCCTTTGGCGCGGCCATTCCACGCCAAATCGACGCCGAATTTGTCCGCCAAGAAATCGCCCTAGGCCGGGCTATTTTGCCGCTGAATATCAACCACCCCGAAGCCGAGCCGATGATTATCGGACGCAATTTTTTGGTCAAGGTCAATGCCAACATCGGCAATTCAGCGGTGACGTCCAGTATCGAAGAGGAAGTCGAAAAGCTGCTGTGGGCGGTGCGCTGGGGCGCCGATACTGTGATGGACCTCTCCACCGGCCGCCATATTCATCAAACGCGAGAGTGGATCTTGCGCAACTCGCCCGTGCCCATTGGCACTGTACCGATTTACCAAGCGCTGGAAAAAGTGCGGGGGGATGTCAAAGCACTGACCTGGCAGGTGTTTCGCGACACCTTGCTCGAACAAGCGCAACAAGGGGTGGATTATTTCACCATCCACGCGGGCGTGTTAAAGGACTATATCCCGCTGACGGCCAATCGGCTGACCGGCATTGTGTCGCGCGGCGGCGCTATTATGGCCAGCTGGTGCCAACTGTTTGACCAAGAAAACTTTTTATACCGCCATTTTGCCGAGATTTGTCAGCTGTGCGCCGAGTACGATATTTCGTTAAGTTTGGGCGACGGCCTGCGCCCGGGCTGCATTGCCGATGCCAACGACGCCGCGCAATTTGCTGAACTGCGCACCCTTGGCGAGCTGACAAAAATCGCCTGGCAATACGACGTGCAAGTGATGATTGAAGGCCCCGGCCATGTGCCGCTGCACTTAGTGGCGGCCAACATGACCGAGCAACTGGCGCACTGCCACGGCGCGCCGTTTTATACGCTGGGGCCACTCATCACCGACATTTCACCGGGTTATGATCATATCGCCTCCAGCATTGGCGCGGCGCTGATTGGCTGGTACGGCTGCGCCATGCTTTGTTACGTCACGCCCAAAGAGCATTTGGGTTTGCCCGACAAAGAAGATGTCAAACAAGGGCTTATTGCCTACAAAATTGCCGCGCATGCTGCAGATCTGGCCAAAGGCCACCCCGGCGCACAGCTGCGCGATAACGCGCTCAGCAAAGCACGCTACGAGTTTCGCTGGCTGGATCAATTTAATTTATCGCTCGACCCCGAAACCGCGCGCGAGTACTACCGTTTGTCGTTGCCCGAGGGCGAACAAACCGAGTTTTGTGCCATGTGTGGGCCTAAGTTTTGTTCGATGAAACTCAATCAAGCGGTCAAAGCCAGTGTGCAAGCCAACCAACAAAGCAGTGTGCCAGCCGCTAGCGCTCACCTCACCCAACCACAACACGACCATGCCGAGCACGTGGAGCTCTCCGCCAAAACCGCCGACGAGGTTGCGCTATGTTAGCCACAGCTGCGTGTCCCGCGGCACCTTATCCCCCGACACCTCGACTTTGGTGCATTGGCGGCACGGATCCATCGGGCATGGCGGGGCTGGCTGCCGATCAAGCCACAGCGCAGGATTTAGCCAGCGCGGTTATGCTGACCGCCCCCGTCTGTTTAGTGGCGAGTTGCTTAACTGCGCAAAACCAAACGCAGGTGCTGGAGGTACAGCCGGTTGGCGCGGCGTTTTTGCTGTCGCAACTGGATAGCCTCGACGCCCAGTTACCTGAGGTGATAAAGATTGGGTTGCTGCCAGACCAAGCGACACTAGAAGCGCTCGCGGCGCGCCTGAGCGTCTACAAACAGCAAAAACCACAGCTGTGGTTGATTTGGGACCCGGTGCTGGCAGCCAGTAACGGCGCAGCGCTGGCGAGCATCACAGATCCGCGCCCCTTGCTGGCGCTGGTCGATGTATTAACGCCCAATCGCATGGAACTGTTGGCGCTGGCGGCGATGGTAGCGGCCGATCAGGCGAGTGAACAAGGGCTCCTTCCACCAGACAAGATATCCATCAGGCGGGAAACCGGCAACGGTGGCGCATCGACAGCCGAGCCAGCCAACAATACAGTCAATAATACAGTCAATAGCGCTCCTGCCAATGATGCTCTTACAGATGATGATTTAATGCACAGCGCCGTCGCGCAGCTACTGGGGGCTGGGGTCAGCGCCATTTGGTGCAAAGACGGCCATGGCACTGCGCCGGATGAGCTGTGCGAGCAGTTGTACCTGCGAAGCGCGAAAGCTATCAAGCAACTGCCCCATCGCTTGGATTTCCGTACCGAAAATGCGACGTTAGATGTCCCGGCGTTAGCTGTCAGGTCTACCGATCATGTGGCGACGCTGGCATGGACTGACGCCACACGTAAGGGGCTTGCTTCTAGTCATACAGAACCTTGTTCGCTCGCGCAAAACACCCACGGTAAAGTGCCAATAGTAGCGCCAGTACTAGCGCCAGTGCTGACGCTGCGCCAACCACGGCAAGCCGCGGTGCTTCGCGGCACGGGCTGTAGTTTTGCCACCGCGCTTAGCTGTTTTTTGTTAGCGCCGCGCTTATTGCCAGACGCCTTGCTGCTGGCGAGTGCCTATCTGCAACAGGCGTTTCGTGCAGCAAGCCAAAGCTTTGGGGATCAACGCGAACCCGCACTTGACGGCGTGTCAGCCCAGTTCCAGCCAGTGCAATCTCAGCCAGTTCCACCACAACCAACGACATCCCTCTATCTCGATACACCATCGCATGCCTTCGCTCAGCGCCTGCCGCGTCTTGGCATGCCACAATTAACCGACTGCCATTTTGAGGTGCAATGTGACCGAGCGCTGATTGAACTCGGGTTACCGGCCAACGTGAAGGCGCACAGGTGGGAACTCGAAGGCTTGCCACAGCCAACGGATGCAAAACGCGCACTAAGCTTTGCCCCGCTCAGCCGCCCGATTGGTATCTACCCCATTGCCAGCAACCTGCAGCAACTTGAGCAACTGGCTATGGCCGGCGTCAGCACCTTGCAATTACGGCTAAAACAGCCCGCCAGCGTACACGAGCTGCGCTTGCAGCTACATGCAGCGATCGCCCTTGGCAAGCGCCTGCAGCTGCAACTTTTTATCAACGACCACTGGCAGCTGGCGCTGGAACTTGGTGCTTATGGTGTGCATTTAGGCCAAGCCGATGTGGTGCAGGCGGACTTACGCCTTATCGCGGGCTCAGGCCTTCGGCTTGGTGTATCAACGCATGGCGAATTGGAGCTGTATCAAGCGCTGCAACTACGCCCGTCCTACGTGGCACTTGGGCATGTGTTTGATACGCCCACCAAACACATGCCGTCGATTGCACAAGGACTTCAGCGCATCACTCAGCAAGCACAGTGGTGCCAAGCTGCGCAGATCCCGACGGTAGCCATTGGTGGTTTGGATGCGCGGCATATTCCGGCGGTCAAAGCCGCAGGCTGTAGCGGCATGGCGGTGGTGCGTGCGGTGGCTGACCAACCCACAAAAGCCTGCCAACACTTGCAGCAGCTATGGGAGGAGGCATGAAACCTGTCAAAACACCTGTCATGCACACGCGCCCTGTATCTACAACGAGCCCTGCACCTAAAACGTGCCCTGTCACCCAAACGCGCCCTGCACTTAAAACGTGCCAAGTCGCCGGCAGGTTGCCTGAACTCAGCGCGACGGAGTTTATTCGCTACAGCCGCTCCATCATGCATTTTGGCGAGCAGGCACAACAGCAGCTAAAGGCTCGAACTGTGCTGATCGTCGGCCTTGGCGGCCTTGGCGCACCGCTTGCGCTTAGTTTAGCCGCCGCCGGGGTGGGCGAATTGATGCTATTTGACGACGACCGCGTGGAGCTGTCCAACCTCGCCCGCCAGACCCTGTACACACCCACCGATTGCGGCTTGTTCAAATGCGACGTGCTAGCCGCACTGTTACGTAAGCAAAACCCGCATGTGCAGATCAAAGCCTTTGCCACGCGGCCCAGCGCCGAGCTATTGGCGCAACTTGGCGCGCCATGCAGCTTGCTGCTGGATTGCACCGACAATTTCGACAGTCGCCTGCTGCTCAATCAGCAAAGCCGTTTGCTGCAGCTGCCGCTACTTAGCGCCTCCGTCAGTGCCAATCACGCCCAGTTGTATTTACTCGACCAAACCGGGCCTTGTTACCAATGTGTCGTCGGTGACGATGCAGCAGCAACGACTGGCAATTGCCAAAGCTTGGGCGTAGACCCTGTACTGGTGCAGCTGGTAGCGCAGCAACTGGCGTATGTGGCGCTGTGTTTTTTACGCCAATCGGCGCTGGAACGCTCGGCGTCAGAGGCCTGCACGGTATACGACACGGCGAACATAGCGGCGCCAGTTGCTATTTTTTCAAGCCCTTCGGTGCGAGCACCAACAGCACTAACTCCAACAGCAGTGCCGCAAGTACAACCAATATCAGCGGCGCTGCCGGTCAATCAATTGGGCTTGTGGCAAGGCCTCGGATTTGTGTTTGTGCCGCTGGTACAACGCCCCGGCTGTCGTTGTTGTATGCCAGACATGCCCGCCGTTCTCGTCCCACACTCGCCTGCTAGCGCGTCGATTTCATCCAGCAAGGAGCTGATATGACCACCATTTTTTTAAACGACAAGCCGCTGACGACTCAGGCCAAGACCTTGGAAGAGTTAGCAAAGGAACTTCAATTGCCGGCGCTGCCGCTGGCTGCGGTGCTTAATCAGCAAGTCATTGGCAAGGCACTCTGGCCCGACACCAAACTGACCGAGCACTGCCAGTTAAGTTTTTTCCAATTGGTTGCGGGGGGCTAACGCATGACAACCATCCACAACCCAACCACCGCCAGCACAACGGCCAGCACAGCAGCGCCGACTTTGCAGCAAAAATCAGCGCAAGCTGCTGCCGGGCCAAACGGCTGCGCGCAAGATGCCGCCAATAGCTGGCAATTGGCAGGGCGCACCATGCACAGCCGTTTGTTGCTCGGTACTGGTAAATTCGGCTCGGTCGAGTGCATGCAACAGGCGGTTGCCGCCAGCGGTAGCGAGCTGGTAACGCTAGCCCTTCGTCGCTTCACGCCGGGCCAACCGAGCGACGACTTGGTGACGCCACTGACCCAACTAGGCGTGCAGCTGTTGCCCAACACGTCGGGAGCGCGCACAGCGCACGAAGCGGTGCTAGCGGCGCAAATCGCCCGCGATGCGCTGGGCACTTCGTGGCTTAAACTAGAAATTCACCCCGAACCACGGTATTTATTGCCCGACCCACGCGAAACCCTCAAAGCCGCCGAGATCTTGTGCCAACAAGGCTTTGTCGTGCTGCCGTATTGCAGTGCCGATCCGCTGCATTGCAAGCATTTAGAACAAGTCGGCTGCGCCGCTGTGATGCCCTTGGGCGCGCCAATTGGCTCGAACCAAGGCCTGCTTAATCGCGCCATGCTGGAAATTATTATCGAACAAGCACAGGTGCCAGTGATTGTCGATGCCGGCATTGGCCGGCCAAGCGATGCCACCTTGGCGCTGGAATTAGGCGCCAGTGCCGTGCTGGTCAATACCGCCATTGCCACCGCCGCTGATCCCGTGGCCATGGCGCTGGCCTTTCGCCACGCGGTTGCTGCCGGCGCGCTGGCAACGCAGGCCGGGTTGGCGCCGTTGAGTTCAGGCCAACCAGGCGCTGGGGGATACCAAGCGCAGGCCAGCAGCCCGCTGGAGCCGATTTTTCAACAGCTATTGGCGGCCTTACCATGACAACAGCAGATTTGTTCCCCCCACCGGCTCTAAGCCCAAGCGATGTCCAAACAGAGCCGTTTCGCCCCCGCGTTTTAGGTCAAGACGCATTAGGTCAAGGCGCAGCAGGTCAAGTTGTTGAGGCAACCAGCGAGGCTGCGACAACCGTTGATGTAGCTCGTGCCGATGAACTACTTGCCGGTGAAACAGGTGCCGCTGAAGCTCTTGCCAACGCCAGCCTGCTGTATCAACAAAAACAGCAGTGGCAACAGGCGCGCACGCAGGCCCTAGTGCCCAGCGCCGCCGATGTTGAGCGAGCCCTTTCGAAACACCGGTTAGATTTAGACGACTTACGCGCGTTATTAAGCCCGGCTGCTGCAAACTATCTTGAGCCGATGCTCGCGGCTGCAACTCACGCGAAACGGCGCTATCAAGGCAAGACGCTGAAGCTATTTGCGCCCGTGTATCTGTCGAATTTATGCAGCAACGAATGCAGTTATTGCGGTTTTTCGCGCAGTAACGCGGTCAAACGCCGCCAACTCACGGTCGGTGAAGCACTGCGCGAAGCCGAGGCGGTCAAGCAAAGCGGCATCCACAGCTTGCTGCTAGTCACCGGCGAGCACGCGCGCAAAGCCGGCGCAACTTATTTAGCCGAGATCACCGCAGCACTGCGACCACAGGTCGCGCAGCTGATGTTAGAAAGTCAGCCGCTAAGCCTTGACGAGTATCGGTGGTTGCGCCACTGCGGCATCGACGGCGTGATGCTGTACCAAGAAACCTATGACGTCGCGAGTTATCAGCGGCATCACAGCTTTGGCAAAAAAGCCGACATGGCAAACCGGCTGCACGCGCCAACACGGGTGCTTGAGGCTGGCATCGCCACGCTGGGCATGGGCGTGCTGCTGGGGCTGAGCGATTGGCGCGCCGATGTCTGGTGTTTGGCGGCGCATCTGAGCGCCTTAAAACAGCAGTATTATCAAGCCAGTTTTAGCGTCGCGCTGCCGCGTTTACAGCCGTGCGAAGGCAATCTAGAGCAACACAGTGGCGTGACCGATCGTCAGTATCTGCAGCTGTTGTGCGCACTGAAACTGTACATGCCTGAGCTACAACTGACTATTTCCACCCGCGACTCGCCAGCGCTGCGCGATTTGCTGCTGCCAACCATTGCCAGCAGCGCCAGTGCCGGCAGCAAAACCCAACCCGGGGGTTATGTGGTAGCGCCACAAAGCTTGGCGCAATTTGCCATTGACGATACGCGAAGCCCCAAACAAATTATCCAGATGTTACACAGCGTTGGTATCAGCGCGGTGACGCAGGATTGGCACGCGGTACTGGGGCGCGATGCGCTCTGAAGGCGGCACAAAGTGCTGGGGTGAGACGGCAGCCAGCCGAGTGCGCAACTACAGCATTGCTGCACTCGCGCCTCTGGTTCTCAGTTCCTCAGACTGGCATTCGATGAAAGTCTAAGTTTCAAAAGGTCTGGCTGGGTCTAGAGTAAACATCACAAAGACTGATAAAAATACCAAGGCAGCATCCATGACCTCTCACTACACCCCAGTATCTATCCAAAGTGCGGCGGCGGCGCCCTATCGCGACGCGATCGCCCACGCCAGTCAATCGCCAGAGGCCTTTTGGGCCGAGCAAGCCAAACGAGTCGCGTGGTTTAGCCCACCCAGCCAAATTTGCCAACAGCGCGACGCGCAGCATACCGACTGGTTTGCTGATGGTACGCTCAATAGCAGTTATTTGGCGCTGGACTGGCATATCGAGCAAGGCCGCGGCGCGCAAACGGCGCTGATATACGACTCGCCGGTGACCGGCACTAAACAGCGCTTTAGTTATCTGGAGCTGCGCGATGCCGTTGCCTTGTTTGCCGGCATGCTGCAACACTTAGGCGTCAGCAAGGGCGATCGGGTGGTGATTTATATGCCGATGGTGCCCGAAGCCGCCATTGCTATGCTGGCGGTGGCGCGCCTTGGCGCTGTGCATTCGGTGGTATTTGGCGGTTTTTCAGCGCATGAACTGGCGCTGCGCATCGACGACGCCACGCCCAAAGTGGTGGTCAGTGCGTCTTGTGGTATTGAAATCAACCGGGTGATTGCCTACAAACCGCTGCTCGATGAAGCGATTGAACTTGCCGCGCACAAAGTCGCGAACTGCGTGATATTGCAACGCCCGCAGGCGCCATGTGAATTAACGCCATCCCGTGATGTGGATTGGCTAGAGGCTCTTGGCAGCGCCGCGCCGGTGGCGCCTGTGCCAGTTAAAAGCACAGATCCGCTGTATATCCTGTACACCTCCGGCACCACCGGTAAACCCAAAGGCGTGGTGCGCGACAATGGCGGCCACGCCTGCGCGCTGCTTTACAGCATGCATGCCATCTACGACATGCAGCCCGGTGAGGTATTTTGGGCGGCCTCCGACGTTGGCTGGGTGGTTGGTCATTCCTACATAGTGTACGCGCCGCTGTTTGCCGGTTGCACCACAGTGTTGTACGAAGGCAAGCCGGTGTTTACGCCCGATGCCGGCGCTTTTTGGCGGGTCTGCGCCGAATACCAAGTCAAAGTGCTGTTCGCTGCGCCAACAGCATTTCGCGCCGTACGCAAGGAAGACCCTGACGCCCTGCTGCAAACCTATGATTTATCGACACTTCGTTACATCTTTATGGCCGGTGAGCGGCTAGACCCAGCCACCTACCAGTGGGTGGTCGATAAAATCGGTAAACCGGTGATTGACCATTGGTGGCAAACCGAAACCGGTTGGGCTATTAGTGCCAACCCGGCCGGGCTTTGTTTGCTTGAGGCCAAAGCAGGCTCGGCCACTGTGCCGGTGCCGGGCTTTCAAGTCGAGATTTTGGATGAACTCGGCAGCCCAGTGCCTGTCGGCGAACAAGGTTTTATCGCGCTAAAGCTGCCACTGCCACCGGGCTGTTTGCAAACCATCTGGGGCAATGACGCGCGCTTTGTCGACGGCTACTTAGGCACTTTTGCCGGGTATTACGCCAGCGGCGATGGCGGTTATCGCGACCAAGACGGTTATTTGTACGTAATGGGCCGCACCGACGATGTAATTAACGTCGCCGGCCATCGCTTATCGACTGGCGAGATGGAGCAAATTGTCGCCAGTCACCCAGCGGTGGCTGAATGTTGCGTCATTGGTATTCATGAACCCATTAAAGGCCAACAACCGCTGGCACTTGTGTTGGTGAAAAACGGTGTCGACATCGACGAAAGTCAGCTTGAAACTGAGCTGGTGGCGATGGTGCGGCGTGACATCGGCGCGCTGGCGTGTTTTAAACGCGCTGTGATCGTCAAACGCTTGCCGAAAACTCGTTCTGGCAAAATTTTACGTAAGCTACTTCGCCAAATCGCCGCCGGCAGCGAGTACAGCGTGCCATCGACCATCGACGACCCCGCCTGCTTGCCGGAAATTGCCCAGCTAATGCAACAACATCAGTTAGTTCATCAGGGGTATTAACACCTCAGGCGGTGCTGGTTTGCACGAAAGGCCGGCCAACACCGCCCCGCTCCGCCTGTTTTTGTTGATACATGCGCACATCGGCAATTTGTAATAACTGATCTTCGGTATCGCCATCCTCTGGAAACCTTGCAATACCGACACTGGTGCCAATTTGCACTGTCGCAGAACTTAGCGCAAATGGCTCACTTAAGGCGTGACGAATTTTTTGCGCCACCCGTTCTGCTTCACTTGGACTGTCTAGCTGAGGCAACAACACCACAAATTCATCACCGCCGATACGCGCCACCGTATCGGACGCTCGTAACAGTGCCCGCAAGCGCTCACCAATGGCCACTAACAACTCGTCACCAGCAGCATGGCCAAATTGGTCATTGACGGGCTTAAACTTATTGAGATCGAGCAATAAAACCGCCAATTGGCGTTCATGACGACTGCAAAAATGTAAGGCTTGCTCCAGCCGATCATGAAACAACAAGCGATTTGGCAACCCTGTTAAGCTGTCGTGTTGCGCAATATGCTGCATTTGTTGCTCGGCAAGTTTGCGCTCGGTCAGGTCTCGAGTAATACCAACCACGCCAATAAATTCGTGTTGTTCGTTGTAAATCCCAGCCGTTTTAACTTCCACCCACACCATGCTGCCGTTTTTATGCGTCTGTTGTAATTCACAAACAAATTCGACAAAAGGCAGCCCCTGTTCAACGGCAGCGAACGATTGTTGCAACGCCTGTTGCACTTTCAACGACGACTCGGTACTCATCACTTGGCTAATATGTTGATTCATCACCTCAGCCGGCGTGAAGCCACGCAGCCGCTGCACCGCCGGCGAAATGTAGGAAATATTGCCTTTGGAGTCCAAGGTAAAAATAACGTCGCTGGCATGGTCGGTTAATAAGCGATGTCGCGCTTCACTTTGCAGCAGGGCTTGGGTGGCGTGAATGCGCTCCAAGCCAACGGCGATGATCGAGACCAGATCATCAAGTACGTCTAAATCCTGTGTCTCAAAATTCCGAGGTAACCAGACCAATAACACCCCGGGGATTTGACCTTGATCCCCTTGTAATGAAAAGGCACAAAAATGGGCTTGTTCAGCGATCGGCGTGTTGAAATAAGGTGTTGGGTACCCTAAGGTTCGAACCCTCAGTAAGTTTAATCCAGGCACATCACAGCGGTCATGACAGTGCTGTAATCGCTGCTGCAGCTCATCCACCCCAGCCGCACTGAGATCCGCGCTAAGTAGCTCTGCCTTGTTGGCATCATCTAACAACAACACGCTGCGGTAGTCTGCATCATAACGCTGCAGATGTTGCAGCACCTGTTGCATCAAGTGGCTGGTCGAACCCTGTTGATGCAACATCAGCTGCAACACTTCGTTGCGCGTCGCTTGCCACACCCGTTGTTGTCGATGCTCTTTGTGTAACCGCTGTAACCGTCGATTGACGCGAGTGATATAGCCCAACACCAGCAACGCCAACACTAAGCTAAGCCCAATGACAAAGGCAAACCAGTACCACAGCGGGTTCACCGGTTTCGGTGGTAAAGGCAAAAACGCGTCTAAGTCGACGTGCGCTGACACCAGACCAAGTTGCTGATACACATCGGCGATATGTTGCCATCGAGCGCGATTGATATAACCCACTTCGATTAATTCCACCCGCAACAACGGTTGGATCGCCTGCGCTTCAGCCTCCAAGATAAGTTCATCGGTGGACGTGAGTTTTGCATCCAGCATATAACGAATGACCGCCGTTGGATTTTCCAGCGCATAGACCCAGCCCTGCATACTGGCACGACGAAAGGCTTGCACTAGCTCTGGCTGTTTGGTGGCAAACTCAAGGCTGGTAAATAAATTATCTCCATAAAAAATCAATGCCATGCGCTCTTGGTGTGTAGACGTGATAAGGCACATTGGCTTGACGCAATAACACAGGTTCATAAATTGAGTACGCCGACATCGCATCGACTTTGCCAGACATCAAATCATCCAACGAAAAGGAATGAGGTACCAACTGATAATCGAACGGCCCAAGCCCCTGAATTTGCAGGTAGGCCTTTAATTCTTCTGCGCCAGGTTCCAGCATCAAGCGGCGCCCCCGTAAATCATGAATGTCCTGCAATGCATTCATTTGCCGGGCAAGCAACACGTATGCCGAGTGTTGAAACACATTCGCCACCAGACGCACTGGGGCACCATTGACATAATCCAACAACAAAGACGAGGTACCAATCCCAAACTGTGCGCGTTGGCTGGTCACTTCGTCGACGACATTGACGCCCGCTCGCAGTGGCACAATCTCAACATCCAAGCCTGCCGCTCGGTAATATCCCTGCTGCTGCGCCGCGTAATAACCTGCAAATTGAAACGCGTGCTGCCATTTCAGCTGTAAGGTGATTTTCTGCGCCGCCAGACAGGCCATGCTGACGGTGCACAGCATCAGCAGTATGCCAATTTTTGCCAACACCATTATGCTTAGCTGTGTCACAGGCATTGACTCTTAAGTAAGGGAATGGAGTTGCGGGTTCACCACAAACACCGAGGAAGAACTCGGCCTAGCAATTAACCATGTGTCGGAAGTCCGTACTGGTCAAGTTTTTCAAAGCAACCACCGCAATTTTCTGCAACTTAGCGTTATTTGTCAGTGCATTAGCAGAAGATTCACTTGAGCTTGCAACATTATTTACTAAAATACCTGCCCTTTTCACTGCCACGCCTTTACCGGAGATTTCCGATGGCTATTCGACTTAATTCAATCAAACGCAAACTGATCCTCGGTATCAGTAGCGCTTTTATTCTGACCACGGTGGGCTTAACCCTTACCAATTGGTGGGTCAGCCACCTAGAGATCCAACGGCAAGTTCAACAGCAATTATTGCCGCAACAGTTGGCGACGATCAGTGCCAATTTGACGCTACGGATTGAATCGCTGCAACGCATCGCCGAGCAGCTGGCCAGCTCGCCGCAAGCGCAACGGATGGTGGCAACCGGCAAAACCGCCAACGGCCAACAAGAGCTGGTTGATGAGCTCAAACAAATCAAAGACGTGCATGGCTTGCAACAAACCTCTTACTGTGACCGCGATAGCGGCGAGTATTGGAATGATCGAGGTTACTTACGAAAGCTCAATCCCGAACAAGACGGCTGGTTTTTCAAGTTCAAAGACTCAGGCAAAACGTCGCAAGTTGCTGTTTATAAAAGTGATGTCGTGGGGTATCAGATCTTTGTTAATTACCAGCAGACAAACGGCAAAGGGCTAGCGGGTGTTGCCAAGTCGTTGAACGATATGGTGACGATGATCAAGCAATATCGTATCGAGCAAACAGGCCAAGTGTATCTGGTGGATCAACAAGGCAAGGTGGTGATCCATCCCAGTGCCAACATTGGCACTGCGTTGACGACCTTGGTCGATAGTGACACAGCGGCATCGCTGACAGCGGCGAGCACAGATCCCGTGGTGGTGACCAAACGCGTCAATGGCCAAGATTGGTTATACGCCAGCCAGCAATTGCCGGTCGCCGGCTGGACCCTGATCGCCGAAGTACCCGCTGATGAGTTCTACAGCGTGTTGTACCACACCCAAGTACGAATGCTGGTCGTCGCTGCCGTGTTACTGCTGGTTGGGATGCTATTGGCGGTATGGTTTAGCCATCGCTTAACCGCCCCCATCCAGCAGCTGGCGGCGTTGTTTCAACAACTTGCGGGACGCGACGCAGATTTAACCACCCGCCTGCAGTTGAATTTTGATCAAGAACTCAATGAACTAGCCGCTGGATTCAATCAATTTGTCAGTCAATTGCATCAAGTGGTCAGTGATGTATCGAAACGCAGTGAGCTGTTGGCTCGTCAAGCCAAAGAGCTCGCCAAACAAGCCGCCGTCGGGTTGAGCGACAGTCAATCGCATCAACAGGTGACGGCCAAAGTACTCGATGCATTGCAGCAAATGCAGGCCACAGTACAAGAGATCGCTGGCCATGCGGCATTAACAGCCCAAACCACCCAGCAAAATCTCGAGAGTACCGCACATGCGCTGCACGATGTACAACATGCAAGAAATCTAACGACCGCTGTTAGTGGTGAAATTAGTACTGTTGGAAGTCAGGTGCACCAGTTGGCCAGTCAAACCGATGCGATCAATGCCATTTTGGATGTGATCCACGCAGTGGCGGAACAAACCAATCTGTTGGCTCTTAACGCGGCGATCGAAGCCGCCCGCGCGGGTGAACATGGCCGTGGTTTTGCGGTGGTAGCCGATGAGGTGCGCAATTTAGCCAGTCGAACCGGCCGTTCCGCCGGTGAAATCCAGCAGCTGATCGCGCGCTTATTGCAACAAACCCACGATGCGGTCAACGCCGTGCAAACCGCCATTGACCAAGCCGGTGCGTCGGTGACCCGAAGTGAACAAGTGCAGCATCAGTTAACGTCGATGCACCAGCAAGTACAACAGCTCGAGCAAATGAACGTGCAAGTGGCGGCTTCCACTGAGGAACAATCGGTGGTGACCGCCGATGTTTCGATGCAACTGGAACAGTTATCCAGTTCATTTGACAATAGTCTGCAGCAGGCGCGTCAATTGGAACACAGTGCCGCCGACCTCTTACAAATTGCCAGCGAGTTACAAGCCTTAGCTGGGCGTTTTAAGTTGGCGTAAGCGCTTTGTTCTGTTGTGAAGCGAAAAGCTAAACTGAAAAAATCTCAATAACTGAGATAATAGTTAAGCAAATAATTAAGTAAAAAAGGGACAACCTAGGGTTGTCCCTGTTTTTTTCATATAAAGGCAAGCTATGTGGTGATTAGCCAGTAAAAAGTGTCCGGACTAATTTTTTCTTGGCTTTATCTGTCACGCCTTCAAGCACACGTTGCACCAGCTGTACTTGCAAGTACGTCGTCAAAATTGAGCACAGCAGCACAGACAGATACCAGCTAACGAAACCATCTAAAGATTTGAACACTTGCAAATACAAGATGTGCCACAGATAAATCCAGATACTGTTCGAACCAATAAACAAGATCAGACTCTCTAAACGCACCTGCTGACAGAGCGCCATGATCCGCTCCGACGCGAGATACAGCACAAACGCCATCATCAACGCAAAACTTAAGTAATAACTGGTCGGTGGGTATTTGAACTCTTGGGTTGGTAACCAGCCAGAATTATGGTTCCAATTGATAACAAATAAAGTAAAAAAAACCAAAGTAATTATAAATAAACAAATGACTACGTCAAGTTTATTAAAATCAGGAAGTCTTATTCCTAACGCGAACACCAAACCATAGCTAATTGTATAGAAGATAAAACTTTTTAATATTACGCCCAACACCCCAAGCTCAGACGCACGCATAGAATAAACAACAAACTCGTAAATTGAATACAAAAACAATAAAACTAATCCAAAAATAAAATTCGATGAAATTCTTTTGTGTATAGAATAAATTAGTGGTGCAATAATTGCCACCAAAACAAACACACGAATAATCCACACATACCCGATTCCGTCTATCAATAGATACGTTCGAACAATTGTTGTTAAATATTCTGATTCAAAAGGCCCACTAATTATAAATTGCAATACAAAATATAAAGTCAAAAAAATCCAGACGGGAAATACTAATCTTTGAATTCGTGACCATAAATATTTAATGTAAGGTTCATTTTTGACAGATAAACGAAATGATACCCCCGAGATCAGAACCATTAAGGGAACATCAAAATTTCGAAGCTGAAACAGAACTGCAGGAGGGTTGACATGCGCAAAAATTATCATTATTAAACCCACAAACCTAAGAAAATCTATTCTTGTGTCACGCATGTAGTTGCTCCTAAAAATTTTTAACTATCGTTACATAAAACAATAGCTTGCACCAGCAACAGCGCGTCGCCGCCTAACAAAGACTGTACCAAAGCACTATTGACCTCAGCATGTAATGGCAACACTATGCCTAAAAAGCTCTTGGAGTGAAAGACATGCGTGTATCGACCATTTCTATCGCGGCACTGGCTGCTCTTGCCATCACCAGTCCTCAGGCTGCTAGCTTACCGCCGTTGCAATTAGGCGATGCGGTGACCCTGTCTGGCATCTCCAGTGGTGCTTATATGGCCAGTCAATACCATCTGTCGTTTAGCAACGAGGTGAAAGGCGTTGGGCTGATTGCTGGTGGGCCTTGGGGCTGCGCCTTGGGCGATTTATCCGTGGCCTTGGCGCATTGCATGGCCAAACCAGATGCCAAGCCTGATCTGACCAAAGCACGACAAGCGATGGATGCTGCCGTGGCCTTAGGTAAATTACCGCCATTGACGGCGCTCAGAAACACCCCTGTTTATGTGTTGCACGGCCGCTTGGACCAAACCGTCGGCGCTGTGGTTAGCGATGCTCTTGTGTCGCAATATCAAGAGCTTGGCGCCAAGGTGACTTACGACAACAACCGACCATTTGCACATCATTTCCCAACGTTAGCCACAGGCACCCGCTGTGATACGTCCGAATCGCCGTTTCTTGGGAATTGCCAGTTTGATGCAGCAGGCGCTTTACTAAAAACCTTGTACCCTGCGCTAAAACCAGCGCTGCAACAGGCCAGCGGCACACTGCTGGAGATTGATCAGCAAGCGCTTGGCGGTGAGACCGCCAGTAGTCTTGCCGATAAAGGTTTTCTGTATGTTCCAACACAATGCGCGGCCGGTCAGGCCTGTCAACTGCACATCGCGTTTCATGGCTGCAAGCAGAACGCCGAAGCCATTGGCGATGTATTTGCCAAAGGCACAGGGCTAAATGCATATGCTGATAGCAATGACTTGGTGGTGTTATACCCCCAAACCAAAAAGTCGATGCTGTCCCCTTTTAATCCCAACGGCTGCTGGGATTGGTGGGGTTACACGGGGCCGGACTATGGCAATAGCCAAGGGCCACAAATCAAGGCCGTGCATCGTATCGCCCAAGCATTGCAATCCCGCTAAGCGCGTCAGGTTACGAGCTAACACCCGCACTAAAGCCCACCACGTAAGTCCACTAGGTCAAATTCCCACTCAAGGCAGCAACGATAGCCTTGAGTGGTGGGCCTTGAGAGGCGAGCCTTGACGATAAAGGCGTCAACCTTGCAGTGTTGGTTGACGATTATCCAGCCGCCGGAAACTGCGCCGCCATCGCCTGCAGCGTCTCGCCGGTGACTCGATTGATCCGCCAATCGTGCAGCATCACGGCGCCAAGCGATTGATAAAAATCGATCGCCGGTTGATTCCAGTCCAACACCGACCATTCTAAACGCCCGCAATCGCGCTCTACCGCAAGCTTGGCCAAATACGTAATAAGCGCCTTGCCAATGCCTTTACCGCGAAGTGCCGGGTCGACAAATAAATCTTCCAGATAGATGCCCGGCTTGGCTAAAAACGTGGAGTAGTTATGGAAAAATAACGCAAATCCGGCAGGTTTCCCTTGGTAGTCAGCAATGACCACTTCCGCGTACGCCTTGTCGCCAAACAAGGTCGCATGCAGTTTAGCTTCGTCCGCCACCACCATCTCAAGCAACTTTTCATACTCTGCTAACGCGCGGATAAACTGCAAAATAGTTGGAACATCACTCGCGTCTGCCAAGCGCAGACTTAAGCCGTCAATACGGGTTGTAATCATCGGGACCATCACTTACATCAAAGGAAAAACTCAGTTGTGCCGTGTTTTGCGCGTTAGGTCAAGCGCAAGTCGTGCAACGCAGCATTTCCTCAGACAATCACATCAATACAAACAACAAAGCCAGCGAACTGCTGGCTTTAGCAAGAAAATGAACGTCGTCAAGACTTATGAGCGCTCGACAATACCGGCGCTGCTCGTGCTGTTTTCAACATACACATCGCACAGTCGTGCCGCCAATTGCACCGCGTCGCGATAGCGCGGGCTTTGGTCAAGCTGGGCATCCGTGACGGTGCTTTGATGTTTTAATTTAGCGATGCGCGCGCTGGTATGTTGCCACTGCGCTTGCGGCAATGTATCCAGTACTTCAAAGGCGCCTTGGCGATCATTGCATACCAACACCATGTCACAACCCGCGTCTAACGCCGCCGCTGCGCGTTGCTGATAGCTGCCCGCTTGATGAGCGCCAGCCATGCCTAAATCGTCACTAAAAATCACACCGTCAAATTGCATTTGCGTGCGCAACACCTGTTGTAACCAGTAGCTGGAGAACCCTGCGGCTTTGTCACAAAATGCCGGATAGACCACATGCGCTGGCATCACTGCATCCAAGGCTTGCCGCTTGGCTAATTCACGAAACACCAGCAAGTCCAGCGCTTCAATCTCTGCTTGCGAGCGACGGTCCACCGGCAATTCCAAATGCGAATCTTCTTTCACCGAACCATGTCCAGGGAAATGCTTACCGGTGGTTTTCATGCCTGCTTGATGCATGCCTTGGCAGAAGGCATCGACCAGTTCGACCACTGCATGTGGATCTTGGTGAAATGCGCGGTTGCGGATCACATCACAGACGCCCCAGATATCAGCGACTGGCGCAAACGAAATATCAATATCTTGCGCCAACACTTCTTGTGCCATCAACCAGGCCATTTCAGTGGCATAAGTCTTGGCTTGAGGCATCTGTTGCTCGGCGCCTGGGAAAATCTGCCCCATCGCTGGAATTTTAGTAAATTGATGTTTAAAGCGTTGTACTCGACCACCTTCGTGATCCACCGCCAGCAACAATGGGTTACGGGCAGCCTTGCGAGTTTGGCGGACTAATTCAGCTAACTGTTTTTTGTCTTGATAGTTACGGCTGAAATAAATCACCCCGCCGATGGCCGGGTGATCCAGTAATTCGATTTCTTCTTGAGTGATTTCTAGACCTTGCAGGTCTAGCATGACGGATCCAAACATACGACTTCCATTACGCGCCTTAGTTAGGCGTTCTGAGTGACCGAGAATGCAGTTACTTTACGCAAAAAAACAGAAAATGACCAGCGCTGTCATTTGTAACAAAATATGTCAAAAATGTCAGTAAATGCTTATTTTGATTGTAACTGAGGCCTCGTGCTTTATGTTAGTGATTTTTAATATGTGAGGATGTAAGCAATCACCTAGCGACACTGAAAGATGGCAAACCACAGTGCTATGCCCAACTTTCAGATCAAAAAAAAGCTGGGTTTCCCCAGCTTTTTCAATCCATCGACAGTATTAAGCTTTCAGCGCCATGCCTTCGAGTACGCCAGGCTTGAAGCTATCGACGCTGATTGCACTAAAGCGTAACTCGTTCATCGTTTCCAACTGCGCTTGTTCTTCACTAGTAATAGCGTTGATCTCCGCTGCTTTGGCAATCAGTTGATTTAATGGCAACTTACGTGGCAACTTGCCTTCTTTTTGCGCTTGGGCAATTTTCTTCAGCACAGGTTGCGCTTCATGCACCGCAATAAAGGCTTGTTCCATCGAACCCGTTGGGTCGTCTTTCCCCTCCCCCAAGTAACACAGGTGGGTTAAGCGGTCGCGGATCACCGACGGTTTTAACAACGCATCGCTGATATCCATCGCCAAACGGTCATCTGGCATCTCATAACCAATACCAAATGGGAACACCAAACGTTTTAACACCGAACCGACCAGCTTGTTGCTAAAGTTGGAGAAGAAACCAGCAAAAGCACGACCAATTTCGTACAAGTTGCGCTGCAAGGCGTAATGCACGAATGGTAAGTCTGCCACTTGGCGACCGTTATCTTCATAGAACTTCAATACCGCAGATGCGATGTACAGGTGGCTTAATACATCACCTAAACGCGCCGACAGCATCTCTTTGCGTTTTAAATCGCCGCCTAACATCAGCATTGAAATGTCCGCAGACAAGGCTAAGGCATTACTCATGCGAGTCAATTGCTTGTAGTACTGCGCAGTTTCACCCGACACTGGCGAGCTATTGAATTTACCTGCGGTTAAACCTTGGAACAGGGCACCAAAGGTGTTGCCAAGCGCAAAGCCAACGTGTTTCATCAACAACTCGTCAAATTGTTTCAAACCAGCTTCCGCATCTGGGTTCGCTGCCGCTTCTAACTCTTTTAACACGTACGGATGGCAACGCGTGGCACCTTGACCGAAGATCATCAGGTTGCGCGTTAAAATGTTGGCGCCTTCCACGGTAATAGAAATCGGCACGCCCATGTAACCATGCGCTAAGTAGTTTTTCGGACCACATTGAATAGCACGGCCAGCGTGAATATCAAACGAGTCGTTTAGCAAGGTCCGAGACATTTCCGTCATGTGGTATTTGGCGATCGCCGTTACCACAGAAGGGCTTAATTTCAGGTCAATCGCACCTGCCGTCATCACGCGCATTGCTTCAAGAGAGTACGTTAAACCACCGATGCGGCCCAAAGACTCTTGCACACCTTCAAATTTACCAATCGATAAACCGAATTGTTGACGAACATAGGCGTAAGCGCCGGTCATGCGAGTCGCCAAGTGGCCGGTGGCTGTGCCAAGCGCTGGCAGAGAAATACCGCGACCAGCCGACAGACACTCAACCAGCATCCGCCAGCCGCGACCTGCGTACGCAGGGCCGCCAATGATCCAATCGAGCGGGATAAATACGTCTTTACCGTAGGTCGTGCCGTTCATAAACGCCATGTTCATAGGGAAGTGGCGGTCACCAATTTGCACACCGTCGTGGCTGGTTGGAATAAGCGCACAGGTGATGCCGATATCTTCTTTGTCACCCAGTAACTTTTCTGGGTCGTATAACTTAAAGGCCAAACCCAGTACGGTGGCGACAGGCGCCAAGGTGATGTAACGTTTGTCCCAGTTTAAACGAATACCGACGACTTCTTGGCCTTCAAACATGCCTTTGCAGACCACACCCGTATCTGGAATACCACCTGCATCAGAACCGGCTTCTGGGCCTGTCAAGGCAAAACATGGCACGTCTTTACCAGCGGCTAAGCTTGGCAACCAACGATCTTTTTGCTCTTGTGTGCCATAGTGCATCAACAGCTCACCTGGGCCTAACGAGTTAGGCACCATCACCGTCACGGCGGCTGTTAAACTGCGTGTAGCAATGCGCGACACAATGGTCGAGTTGGCAATCGCGGAGAATTCACGACCACCGTAGGCCTTTGGAATAATCATCGCAAAGAAACCATTGGCTTTAATGTAATTCCAAACCTCAGTCGGTAAATCACGCTGCTCTTGTACGATTTTGTAGTCGTCGAGCATTTTCAACAGAGTTTCGACTTCATTGTCGAGGAAGGCTTGCTCTTCCGCGCTTAATTGTGGTTTTGGAATAGCATGCAGCTTGGTCCAATCCGGTTTGCCTTTGAACAGGTCACCGTCCCACCAGACATCCCCTGCTTCCATCGCTTCGCGTTCAGTGTCCGACAGCGGCGGCAGGATTTTTTTGAAAATGCCAAAAATAGGTTTTGTGATGAAATTGCGCCGAATGTCAGAGACACCGAGCACAACAGCCAACGCAACCAACAGCACGATTAGAATGGTCATAAGGCGTTCCTAAATTGTAATGACAGAGTGTTGTTTTGCCGGCTGGGTCACAGCCGAATTCGTTGCTAGCTCGAGGCCAGCGGTGCTGCGATCCCCGCAGCTAAATACGGGATCAACCGCGTGATCACACCATCGATTTCAACGGTTTCATGAAAATCAGCAGCAGCGATATCCTTTAATGCTTCACTGGAAGCCATGGTAAAAACGATGGTGCCCAGTGAAAAATGCAGTCGCCAGAAAATTTCACTGGCAGGCAGTTGCGGGCAGCTTTGCTGCACCAACAACACAAATTTGTCCAGCGTGCGGCCATAATGATGGTTAAAAAACCAGCGCAAGTGGCCTTGCACATCGGTATAACCGCGGCCCAGTAACTGTAAAAACAGCGTGGTGCCGTTGCGGCGCACCCGTTCAAGTTCAAGTAACGGTTCGACGAATACCGACAAGGCCGTTTCCAGTTTCACCGGCTGCTGGCTGGCCAACAAGCGGGTAAATTCTTGATCGAGCCGAGGCATTAACACCGCCAAGTAGCGTTGCAGAACCGCCTGGATTAATTCTTTCTTTGAACCAAAATGATAGTTAACCGACGCGAGGTTTACTTCTGCCAAACTAGTAATTTGCCGCAGCGATGTCGCACTAAAGCCAGTCTCGGCGAACAAATGCTCTGCCGCTTCTAAAATTCGAATTTGGGTTTGTTGTTTAGTGCTCATGCCAGACTCAATTTAAACAGATGTTTGAAATGTACGTTTGAATCTAGAAAGGGTCAAGAGGTCGGACCAACTTTTTTAAACGGTTGTTTGATTTTTTAGAATAGCCCGTCGGTCACCGCAGTCACAACCGCATGTTCATTTAACAAATTAGTCGACTGTGTTAAACCGTCGATGTCAGCTCGCACCAGTCGTAATGGAGTATCGTTCAAAAAGAGATACATGGGTATCGCACCATCGCCTGCTAGACAAAAATCACAGCAAACAGAATTCCGAAAAGCGCTAGTCGTGCACGTCAAGCTGCGTTAGAATATGCGCCCCAATTTTTCCTAGGTCACAAGTCCATGTCACAACCTAAAGTCGGTTTCGTAAGCCTTGGTTGCCCAAAGAATTTAGTCGATTCAGAGCGCATCCTGACTCAGCTAAAAGTCGAAGGCTACAACATAGTTCCAAGCTACGAAGATGCTGAACTCGTTATTGTTAACACCTGTGGTTTTATTGACAGCGCGGTGCAAGAGTCGCTCGACACCATCGGCGAAGCGCTGGCTGAAAACGGCAAAGTGATTGTGACTGGCTGCTTGGGCGCACGCGAAGACGAGATCCGTCAAGTACACCCCAATGTCCTTGGCATCACAGGCCCACATGCTTACGAGAACGTGCTTGACCAAGTGCATCAGTTTGTACCTAAACCTAAATACGATCCGTTTATTCAGCTGGTACCAGACACCGGCGTCAAATTAACGCCAAAGCACTATGCCTATTTGAAAATTTCTGAAGGTTGTAACCACCGTTGTACCTTTTGCATCATCCCGTCGATGCGTGGTGATTTAGTATCGCGTCCAATCGGTGAAGTGTTAGATGAAGCGCAGCGCCTGAAAAACGCCGGCGTCAAAGAATTGTTGGTGATTTCGCAAGACACCAGCGCTTATGGCGTGGATGTTAAACACCGCACCGGTTTCTGGAATGGCCAACCGGTCAAAACCTCGATGCAAGCGCTGTGTGAAGCCTTGTCAGACATGGGCATTTGGGTTCGCCTGCATTACGTCTACCCTTACCCGCACGTTGATGATGTGATCCCATTAATGGCCGCAGGTAAGTTATTGCCGTATTTGGATATCCCATTCCAACACGCCAGCCCACGTATTTTGAAACTGATGAAACGCCCAGGCCAAGCCGAACGCACGCTAGAGCGTATTCGCAAATGGCGCGAGATCTGCCCTGAGCTGACTATCCGTTCAACCTTTATCGTCGGCTTCCCTGGCGAGACTGAAGAAGAATTCCAAGAGTTATTGGATTTCTTAAAAGAAGCTCAACTCGACCGCGTTGGCTGCTTTAAATACAGCCCAGTCGAAGGCGCCAAAGCCAACGAATTGCCAGATCCAGTGCCAGAAGAAATCAAAGAAGAACGTTACCACCGCTTTATGGCGCTGCAACAACAAATTTCTGCCGATCGCCTGCAAGCGAAAATCGGTCGCACCATTGAAGTGCTGATTGATGAAGTAGACGACGAAGGCGCAATTGGCCGCTCAGCTTCCGATGCACCAGAAATTGACGGTGTGGTGTATTTAAACGGCGCGACCGAGTTAAAACCAGGTCAAGTGGTGGTTGCCAAAGTCGAGGCTGCAGACGAGTATGATCTGTGGGCCGACGTCCTTGAAGTGAAAAACTAAGTGCGCGTTCACTGACTAAAAAGCCAGCAGCTGCTGGCTTTTTTATTGGCATATCGCCATAACAACCTGTCATTTAAACAAACCTGTCGAGGTCGCACTTTTTACATAACCGCTTTGCACAACCACCCGAAAAACCGCTTGAGTATCGAGCATCTGATACTGCTGCAGTTAGCTGGAGTCGTTGCGCACACTCACAAGCACACTTGAGCAAACTCAAAACACCAGCAGACGACTCTGTTACTGACCAAACCGCCGCTCGAACACCGCAGGGTCAACAAACATTTCGTAAAGCTCTGGGCTTTGCCTGTATCCTGCGACTTTTACACTGTCCCACCCTTGGCCAGACAACGCTGCTTCAACTAGTAACTTGTTGTATGGGCTTGCTTTTTCATCTGAGAAAAACTCAGTCGGTGTAAACCAACGCGCCTGCGCAATTTCTACTGGGTCGTGTTTGATGTCGACATTAAGCGCCTTCATCACCGCCACCATATAAAAATTCGAAGCGCCAAATTGGCCGTGATGGTGGTGACGCAAACTGATCAGCCGCACGAATTCGGCGTCTATGCCGGTTTCTTCTTTCACTTCTCGCATTGCCGCAAGCTCGATATGCTCATGCGGCTCGACCATACCGCCGGGCAGTTTCCAATATCCCGGCGCTTGACCGGCAAGGGGTTGCTCGCGCACCAATAAAATCTGCCCCTGCGCGTTGAGCACCGCCGCGCCCACCCCAATGGTGTGCGTCGCCGCCAGTGGCAAATAAGCATCGGGCTGTAACTTTTTCACCAGCATCAGCTGACTAGCCTGACAATGATGAAACTCAAATCCATTCTGGACTAAAAACGCCGCCAGCGCGCTGTCGGACGCCGCGAGTTCCAGCCAGCAGAGTTTATAGGGGCAGGTTTGCAGTTCAATAAGTAGCTCGGTCAGCTGCTCGGTGCCAACACCAGCTAATTGGCTGGCCGATAAAAAACAACCGCCATACGGGTTAACTTGCAGCTGCGAATACAAGTCGCTCATCGAAACAACACCTTCTCACGCTGGAACCAATGCACGGAAAACGCCACCAGAACCGCCGCCAAAACCAGCATTTGACCAAACACCAAGGTTAACAGCCCCATGTCCATGGTGCCTTTGACTAATTCTTTGACGCACAAAGCAATATTGGTTACCGGGATCAGCGCCGTTACTGTAGTCAGCTCCACCCCAGGCAGCAAGGCCACCATCAGCGGCATAATCACTATCATACTCAGCGGCCCGATGTAATTTTGCGCTTCTTTGAACGAGCGCGCATAAATCGACAGCGACAATAACAAAGAGCCAAGCACAGTTGTCAGTGGTAATAACAATAATAAGATCAGTAATAGATCCGTCACGCCCAACATCTTCATCGCTTCTGCCACGATATCAACGCCCATCAGTGAGCCAATCACATAACCCCAACCACCAAAACTCGCCACGGTAATGAGGGTCGCCAGCAACCCTGTGGTCAGCACGGTAAAGAGTTTTCCCAGCACCAGCGAGATCCGACTGACCGGGCAAATCAACAAGGTCTCCAGCGTGCCGCGTTCTTTTTCACCGGCACCGATGTCAATCGCCGGATAGGAGCAGCCGACTAAACATAACGGGACTAACAAATAGGCGATAAAGCCACCAATTTTTTCACCTAGGTTTTCTCGCTCAGCCGCCGTACTCACGGTTTTTAAGGTGATGGGTTCAAGCACCGACTTGGCACTGTCCGCCGTTAAACCGAGCTGATGCAGTTTGCTATCACGAATCTCATTGCGATAGGTATTAAACAGTTTGGTAAATTCCGAACCCAGCACATCCATCTGGCTGGCATCGTTGTAAATCAGTTTGAACTCACTTTGGCTGCTGCCATTGGGATCATCGGAGAAATCTTGAGGGATGATGATCGCTGCCTCAAACTTACCGGCGCGGATCGCTTGTGTCAGCGCCTCAAGCGAGGTTTCGTCTGAGGTTACTTGTTTAAAATTCTTATGGTAAGACAATCGCTTAGCAAACTCAGGGGCTCGTTCTTCATGCACAATCACATAACGAAACTCTTCCGATTGCGCTTTATGGACCACATTCGCCATCACCAACCCCATCAAACCAAACAGCACTGGGAATATGATGATCGGTAACAAAATCACAAAAAACATGGTTTTGCGATCGCGTGAGAGTTCCAATAGTTCCTTAAAATACACTTGCCACATGTTAAATCTCCTGGCGGATCACACGCATAAAGCTTTGGCGTAAATCAGTGCGCCCCAGTGCATCGGGCTCGGCTAAGCTGGTAAATTCAGCAATCGAACCAGCAAACGCACTGACGCCGGCATCAATTACCACCACGCGGTCACACAAGGTCGCCACTTCATCTAAATGGTGCGTGGAGAAAATCACCGGCGTGCCGGCTTGTTTTAAGCCGTGGATAAAATCCAGCACGGTTTGGGTGGTCATAATATCCAAACCCGTGGTGGGTTCATCCAGCACCACTACGTTCGGGCTGTGCACAACCGCTCTGGCAATGGCCGTTTTTTGTTTCATGCCACTGGACATATTGTCGGCTTTGCGATTGGCAAAACTATGCATATCGAGCATGGTAAACAGCTCGTCGATGCGCGCACGTAGCACAGGTTCAGGCATGCCATGCAAACGGCCAAAATAAGCGATGTTTTCAAAGGCGGTTAAGCGGCCATACAAGCCGGTACTCGCGGATAAAAAACCGATGCGCTTGCGAGCCTGTAACGGGTCTGTCAACACATCATGGCCATCAATCAGTACTTGGCCACCATCCGGTTGCAACGCCGTCGATAACATCCGCAGCGTGGTGGTTTTGCCTGCACCATTTGGCCCAAGCAGGCCAAGCACTTCGCCGCTGTCACAACTAAAACTCACATCACGGACTGAATGGAACCGGCCATCGTAGTAGCGCACATCGTTCTTTTCTGCGTCACTGAGCTTCTTTGCGCCCGCGACCGCAAAGGATTTCGACAAATGTTTGACGTCAATCATGCATGCCCTGCCTGTCGTTTGGGCCTAAAATAGGCGTCGTCCTGATAAAATTCAGCATGTTGTGAGTACCAGTTTGGGATCCCTAATAAAGGAAGTGGTGTCATTCGCGCCCGCAACGACGGCGCCGTGCAACTAGCAAATTGTTTACAAAGTTCAGTATCAACGAATTGAATTTGTACTGACAAGGGGTTTGCAAAGAAATCATCAGGCACTTGCAGAGGATACATTTTGCCGGTAAGGCCGATGTAAGGCCGGGTCAGCATTTCATAATTGGCATGACCAAAGCTCCAAGCGCATAGACCACTGGTGTTTGAGTCACTAATGTGACGCCAAGCATCGGCATGCTGCCACAGGACTTGCTGCCACTGATGCTCACGCAGCGCATCAATCAGCGGCTGCGTCTTCACTGTGTACAACACCAACACCCCACACTCATCAAACAGCGTCAGTTGATGGCGCAACTTGGAGCGTTCTTTGCCCGTTTGCAGTAGTAACTCACGCTGGTGCAGCCGGTTTAACTCGGCTTTGGTGTTTGGAAATAAACTCCAAATCAGTGCACCAAATAAATCATGCCAATTCTGCTCACGCGTTGGGATCTGACCGGTTTGTGCGATAAAAGTCTCGTAATAACGCCCATCGTCATTTAATACCTGCTGCGAGACAAATCGCACATCAGACACAGCGCGCTGCGCCAGCCAGTTGTTTAATGTGGATAGGCTTGGAAAGTCCGATTGCTGCAACAACGGAAACTGTGTGGTGAGCAGCTGAAACGCCGGGCATTTATGGAAAAAATCAGTTTCCCACAGCGTTGGCGCAATAAAACGTTGATTTTGCACTGCTAAAGCCCCGCTGAGCCTATATCTGAAAGCTTTCGACCTAACTTACTTGCAATTTTGCTGAAAAAAGGCCTTGCAATTTTTAACCATGCTGGCACAGTCAAGGATGTACGTCTGAACGTACATACTGCCAAATGAAAGTTAAATTGCTTGATTCGTAACGGAGTTTTTACCATGTGTTCAATATTCGGGGTGCTTGACATCAAGACGGATGTTAAAGCCTTGCGCCAGCAGGCGCTACAGTTATCGAAGTTATTACGCCATCGCGGTCCAGACTGGTCTGGCGTATGGAATGACAACAATGCCATCCTCGTGCACGAGCGTCTGGCCATCGTCGATACTGAAAATGGTGCACAACCCCTGATTAATCCGAATCGAAATCACATTCTGGCAGTGAATGGTGAGATTTATAATCACAAGAATCTCGAAAAGAATTTAAATGTCGACTACAGCTTCCAAACTAAATCAGACTGCGAAGTCATCCTGCCGCTGTACCTTGAGCATGGCGCTGAGTTTGTCGACAAGCTGCAAGGCATGTTTGCTTTTATTCTGTATGACGCCGAGCAGCAGCGCTATTTAATTGCCCGAGACCATATCGGCATTATTCCGCTGTATTACGGCTACGATGAGCACGGTCAGCTTTATGTGGCATCGGAACTTAAAGCCTTGGTGCCGGTGTGTAAACAGCTGCAAGAATTCCCACCAGGCCACTATTTTGACTCGAAAGTCGGCAAATTGGTGAAATACTATCAACGCGACTGGATGAGTTATGACGCGGTGAAAAACAATACAGCCGACTTGGGCGAACTGAAAGCCGCGCTAGAACAGTCGGTCAAATCGCATCTGATGTCGGACGTGCCTTATGGCGTATTATTGTCCGGTGGTTTGGATTCCAGCCTGATTTCCGCCATCACCCAGCAGTTTGCCCGTAATCGCGTCGAAGATGATGGTCAATCCGAAGCTTGGTGGCCACGTTTGCACTCGTTTGCTGTGGGTCTGCAAGGCTCACCAGACTTAGTTGCGGCGCGCAAAGTCGCCGATTCGATTGGCACTGTGCATCACGAAGTGCATTTCACCGTGCAAGAAGGCATCGACTCGCTGCGCGACGTGATTTATTTCCTGGAAACCTACGACGTCACCACCATCCGCGCGTCGACGCCTATGTACTTAATGGCGCGTAAAATCAAAGCCATGGGCATCAAAATGGTGCTGTCGGGCGAAGGCTCGGATGAAATTTTCGGTGGTTATTTGTATTTCCACAAAGCGCCAAACGCGCAAGAGTTCCATGAAGAAACGTTGCGTAAACTGAACCGTTTACACATGTTTGACTGCAACCGCGCCAATAAAGCCATGTCGGCGTGGGGTATTGAAGCGCGCGTGCCTTTCTTGGACAAACACTTCATGGATACAGCGATGCGCTTAAACCCAGAAGCTAAGATGTGCGGCGGCGGTAAAATCGAAAAAGGTATCCTGCGTAAAGCGTTTGAGGGCTTGTTGCCAGATGAAATCCTGTGGCGGCAAAAAGAACAGTTCTCGGATGGCGTGGGTTACAGCTGGATTGACAGCTTAAAAGCCTATGCCGAAAAAGAAGTGACCGATCAGCAAATGGCCACGGCAAGCTTCCGCTTCCCGGTCAATACGCCAGATACCAAAGAAGGTTATTTCTATCGCAGCATTTTTGAAGAGCATTTCCCGCACCCAGCGGCAATTAGCTGTGTGCCTGGCGGCAAGTCAGTGGCCTGTTCAACGCCTGAAGCTTTGGCTTGGGATGCAAAAATGGCAGCCTTGACCGACCCATCGGGCCGAGCCGTGCGTGATGTGCACGAACAAGGCTATTAAATAGATTCAACAGGCGCTGGTATTGCACCAGTGCCTGTTGCTCCTGCGGTTAGTGTTCTTCATTGATCCAGCAAGCCAAGACGTATTTTTATTGCCCCTCTGCAGCAAGTTTCCCCATCTATTTAGTTCTTAGGCATCGCGAGCACCGAAATAAAGCAACATTGCGATTGGTCTCAACTTCAGCCAGACTGAACGAGTGCTGTATGCCTAATCGGCAAAATCTGCTAAATTAGCCGCTTTGTGCCGGTCTGCCCGGTGTAGATCAGATCTGGATGGTTAATGAAGAAGTTAAAATTCGCGTCCTGGATAGTTGTTGCCAGTTGGATTGGCTGTGTTCCTGTTCGTGCTGAGCAAGCATTAACCGGTGTATGGCTTAGCGATACTTCGCAACAGGTGATCCCTGATCCACAATTTTCAGGCTTAACCTGGCGCCACGACGAATTATTGATGTTGGCGGACCAAAGCGCGACCCCTGAAATGCGCATGAAATTGTTCCGTTTCAACCCTGCCAGCGGCCAATTAAATGCGCCAAGCTTACCTATCACGCTGAGTAAACAAGTGCGCGAAGGCTGTTTTGGCGACTACTTAGCCAATTCGCCAGATCTGGAAGCTTTAACCTGGGACAGGGTAGATGATACCACTCTGATCACCGTGACCGAGGACGCCAGCCGTGCTCAGCTGAGTCCAACCTGTGCACGCAAGTTCGAACAAACCAATTCCACCAAGTATCCGACCTTGTTGTTACGGATCACGGTAGATAAAGCCCTGACTCGCGCCGAGATCACGGCGGTTCGCCCAGTGCAGTTTCCATTAGAAGCGCAAGTCGGCGATCAGCCCAACGATGGCATCGAAGGCCTCGCCATTGATAATCTACAAAATTTGTATCTGTCACTGGAAAAGGATTTATCGGGCAAACCGGCGTTATTTAAAACTCGCCTGACTGCCGATTTTTGGGCGAAAGATAACTTCGTCAAGGTGATCAATGCCAATTTGACCTTGCCAAAATTAGACGACAGACCCCACCCGATTAATGATCTCGAGTTTTTACCAAGCCCGGTGACCGGACATCCAGGCTACTTGGTAGCCGTGGCGCGTAACGACGACCAACTGTGGATCTTTGATCTGACCAACCGTGTTGCACCTTTTGTGCACCCGCTGAGCTTTTATGTCAAAACCGATACCAGTGGTTTATGCCCATTATACGAACGGATGGTACAAACCGCGCTGGAAGGCGTAACAGTGCATGACAATACCATGTACCTGGTCAATGACCCATGGAAGCAACACTATGGCGAAAATATCCAATGCGATGTCAACGCCGAGCATTTCCGCACCAACTCGTCGTTATTGTTTAAAACCGAGTTCGACCCACGCTGGTTCACCTTACGTCGTCCGCAGGGACTGACTGGGCTGCCAGCCATCAGTGGCTTAGCGAAAATTGACGATAAGCATTATCTGGCGGTGCAAGATAAAAAAATCAGTACTGGTGGCGACAGACTTGGTGTGATTGAATTAAGCCAATCCGGTTCTCCTAAATTCACACCCATTGCTGTCGAGAATTGGCCGAATCGCCAAGCCGCCAACGACCTTGAGGCTATCTGTGCCGTCCCTGGACGCAATAATGAGTTCTTTCTCTCGGAATCAGGCACTTGGCAAGGCGAATTTGGACGGTTGTTCCACGTAAAACTGGAACAAAACTACGCCACGGTGCTGCAGAGTTTTGAGTTGCCTGTGGTCAATGACGCCAATCCCCAGCAAACAGGGGATCAGTTCGAGGGCTTAGCCTGTCAGCAGTTATCGCCCAATCGCTACCAACTGATTTTGGCCGAGCGTGGTGATCAGCACCGTGCCGGAAGCCTGCAACTGGGTGTATTAGATTTGGCAGCCAACGATCTGCAATGGCAACCACAGCGGGTTGCGATCGTCTCCCCCGTCGCGACAAAAACCGAGTATCATCGCGACCTCGCAGATCTCTATCTCGATGGCAATCAGTTATGGGGCGTCGCGGTGCGTGACGTAGGTGAGCAAGGCCCGTTTCAATCGTTGATTTATAAGGTGGCGACGCTCGACCCAACCGCGCCGCAGCAGCTATTTATTAATCCATTTCCAAAAGTTGCAGCACAAGCGGATGGATTTAAAATCGAAGCCTTGGCGGCTCCATCCAGCGTCATGCCAGGAACTTCATTGATGATCGGCACGGATGACGAGGATTTTGGCGGCGTGGTTCGCCCAATTGAGGCGCAGCATGCAGCACAATAATCCATTGCATGGATTTACCTTACAACGCATCGTGGAATTACTGGTCGAAGACGCAGGTAATTTTGCGACCTTAGCCAGCTTTTTACCGATGCGTTGTTTCCAACACGAACCAAGCATCAAATCGGCTTTAAGTTTTTTACGTAAAACGCCGTGGGCACGAGAGCAAGTCGAACAGTTGTTTGTCAAACAACAGCTGCATCTGGAGCCCTTGCATCGAACGATAGCAACCTTAGCGAGTCAACCCGCTCAAGCCGTGGCCAGCAAAACCGCCAACGCCAAACCGAAGGCTGACCACAACCAGACCGCACCGTTCAAACCCACCAAAGCATCGGCAGGCGCATCAACCCGACCCAAACGCCAGACTTTAGGTGAGCAACAACCCGCCAAAGTCTGGACCGGCTGGACGGTTCCAGCCAAGAAACCTTAATCGACGCCAGGAAAACGTAGTTTTTTTGGCAGTCCACGCTGCACCAAGCGCCACGATTGTTCGATCTGGCGCTGTAACTCGCCAATCGGCACTGAGCCATCTAAGGTGATGGTATTCCAGTGGCTTTTATTCAAGTGGTAACCGGGTTGGATCGCGCTAAACAGCTGGCGTAGCATCAACGCATCGGTCGGTGTTGCTTTGAGGCTCAGATACGCCACCCCAGCTTTTTCGGCCAAAATAGCAAACAATTTGTCATGGGTCTTATAGACATACACATCTGGGCCAAATGGGAAATCTTCCCGAGTGACCGGTTGTGCCAAACAATAGTCACGCACTGCTGCAAAATCCACCTTCACCTCCTGTGGTCGTTAAGCGTCAAGTTTAAGCAAGGTGACGCATCGACTTTTGCAAAAACGTCCAACCTGCTGGTCGGTTCGCTTTCATCAGCGATGCGCCAGTTTAGATAAAACAAAGCCCGGCGAACCGGGCTTTGCAGCAACCACCTTAATTGGCGGCTTTGGTGTATTGCTTCATCCAAGCAAACACTTCGTTGTACCAGCGCTCGGCGTTGGCAGGCTTTAAGATCCAATGGTTTTCGTCAGGGAAAATGACTAAACGCGATGGAATGCCCTTGCGTTGCAACGTGGTATAAGCGGCTAACCCTTGCGCGTACGGCACACGGTAGTCTTTTAAGCCGTGGATCACTAAGTTTGGCGTTTTCCAGTTATCGACAAATTGCGCTGGGTTAAATTTGAAATAATCCGTCGATTTGTCCCACACCGGGCCCCCCATGTCATGCTCTGGGAACCACAGCTCTTCGGTGCTGCCGTAGAAACTTGGCATATCAAACAAACCGGCGTGTGTGACGATACACTTAAAGCCGTCACTCCATTGGCCTTGGATCCAGTTCATCATAAAGCCACCGTAGGATGCGCCTAAAGCACAGGCGTTGTCTTTATCCAGCCACGGTTGACGCTCTGTGATGTACGCCATGCCTTTTTTCAAATCTTCCAATGGCTTACCGCCCCAATCGCGAGCGATCGAATCGGTGAACGCTTGGCCATAACCGGTCGAGCCGTGGAAGTCGATCATCACCACGCCAAAGCCTTGCGCCGCCCACAGCTGGGCATTCCAGCGGTAGTTAAACATATTACCAAAACTGCCCTGCGGGCCGCCGTGCACGATAAAGGCGATTGGGTATTTTTTGCCTTCTTCGTAGTTCCACGGTTTCATCCAGTAACCGTAGACGGTTTCGTCTTGCGCACCGGGGAAGCTAAATTGGCCAAATTCAGCCAGTTGAATATCCGCCAGCGCTTTGTCATTGACCTTAGTCAACTGACGCACGTCATTGCCTTGCAGCGAGAGCTGGAAAATATCCGTGGTCGAGCCAAGCGTGTGGTTGGTGAAAATGATCCGGCCGGGACGGACGTTTAAATCCCCTGCGGTGCCGTCGCCGTAGACTTTATTGACTTCACCAAAGCTTGGGTCAATCGAATAAATGGCTTTTTGGCCGAGGTCTTGTGCTGTGACGTACAAGGTGCGGTTGTCAGGCGCAAATTGATAATCGTCAATCGAGCGATCCCAATCCGCCGCTAGTTCTTTACGCTCGCCGGTGGCTAAATCCAGCAGCATCAACCCAAAGCGATCGGCCTCATACACTGGCTTTTTCATTGCCAAATAGGCCATAAAACGACCATCGCCCGAAAAGCTTGGTTTGGCATCCCAGGCTGAATTGTCTTTGGTTAAGTTAATCTTATTGCCGCCTTTGAGCGACACTTGGAAGATATCAAAATTGGTGTGCCAAGACTGATCCGCCGCTGGAATTTTGGCGCTAAACACCAAGTTGTTACCATCGGGCGTAAACGACGCCTCACCGGTGCCTGCAACATCGGTATCCCATTCGGACATTAAATCATTGGCATCTTTCACTGGTTTGCCATTAAGGTCTGCGGCGAAGAAATGCACTTTCAGACCGTCTTCCCACGTATCCCAATGCCGTACCATCAACTGGTCATAGACCTGGGCGGTGTCTTTTTTGTCAGCTTGCGTTTTGTTGAACAACACCGTACATGCTAAGTCCGCACAGCCTGGCTTGACGTCCATGGTCACGACGATTTTTTTCTGATCTTGGCTAATCAAGTAGCCTTGCACATCGAGCGGCAGATCGGTGATTTGCTGCGCTTCACCACCGTCTAATGCCAGCTTATACACTTGGCTGGACCCGGAGCGGTCGGCTAAGAAATAAATCGCCTTGCCGTCACTGGCGAATTTCACGTCGTGCTCTTTGCCATCGGCGGAGGTTAAACGGCGTACTTTGTTGCCGTCTTGCAAATCCATCAGATATAGATCAGCGCTGGTATCGGCGGGCGCAAAACCACCGTTCTTCTGGCCATAGACCACATAGCGGCCATCCGGTGATACCACCACATCGTACAATTTATTCAGTTTATTTAAGTGTTCTACCGTCAAATTGGTCTTGGCTGATACGTTGCCCGCAACAAGGGCGGCAACGATAAGTGCCCAGGCGTTTTTCATTTTTATCTCCTGTTGCAAAAACGCGCCTGAAGTTTCCTTGCAGGCGCGTTGTTATCTTTATAATTATTAAGATGTTTTGTCCATCTCTTCCAGCTTCACTTTCCAGATCGCTGGGCCTTGGGTATGGACGTTGTTGCCTTGGCTGTCCACCGCAACCGTCACCGGCATGTCTTCGACATCAAATTCGTAAATCGCCTCCATGCCTAAATCAGCAAAGGCCACCACGCGGGCATGTTTAATGGCTTTCGATACCAAATAGGCAGCGCCACCAACGGCCATCAGATACACCGCTTTGTGCTGTTTGATGCTAGCGACTGTTTTATCACCACGTTCAGATTTACCGATCATGCCAAGCAAGCCGGTTTGGCTTAACATCATATCGGTGAATTTATCCATCCGCGTGGCCGTGGTTGGGCCGGCTGGGCCTACCACTTCATCACCCACTGGGTCGACTGGGCCGACGTAGTAAATAAATTTGTTTTTGAAATCGACGCCTTCAGGTAAACCTTGGCCGCTTTGCAGCAAATCTTGAATGCGTTTATGCGCCGCATCGCGGCCCGTTAGCATTTTGCCTGACAACAACACCGTTTCGCCGGCTTTCCATTCCAACACGTCTGCTGGCGTCACCGTATTTAAATTGACGCGACGGACGTTTTGGCCAAGCTCCCAAGTCACTTCTGGCCAATCTTCCAGTTTTGGTACTGGCAGCTGGGCTGGGCCTGAACCATCTAAATGGAAATGCACGTGGCGGGTGGCGGCACAGTTAGGGATCATCACCACAGGTTTAGACGCCGCGTGGGTTGGCACCGATTTGATTTTCACGTCAACCACAGTGGTAACGCCGCCTAAGCCTTGCGCGCCGATACCGAGTTTGTTGACTTTGTCGTACAGTTCTACGCGCAGTTTTTCATCAGCGGTTTCAGCGCCTTTTTCTAGCAAGTCTTGAATATCCACAGGCTCCATCAGCGCTTCTTTGGCAAGCACCGCGGCTTTTTCGGCCGTGCCGCCAATACCGATGCCGAGCATACCTGGTGGACACCAGCCTGCGCCCATTTTTGGCAGGGTTTCCAACACCCACTCCACCACCGAATCGGATGGGTTTAACATCACCATCTTGGTTTTGTTTTCAGAGCCACCACCTTTAGCGGCAATAGCGACTTCGACGTGATGGCCCGCCACCATGTTGATGTGCACCACGGCTGGCGTGTTGTCTTTGGTGTTTTTACGCGCACCGGCTGGGTCAGCCACAATGGACGCGCGCAGCGGGTTCATCGGGTTCATGTAGGCACGACGGGTACCTTCGTCGACCATTTGTTGCACTGTCAGGTCGGTTTTATCCCACTTGACTTCCATGCCGATGTTAACAAAACAAGTGACGATGCCAGTGTCTTGACAAATCGGCCGATGGCCTTGCGCTGACAT
>JACCDH010187917.1_pt1 | contig 41267 bp, 37 predicted proteins | sample 7442481 | NCBI WGS metagenome assembly JACCDH01 (sample SAMN15323433, study PRJNA562643) | freshwater metagenome | isolation source: river surface water | place: USA:Blue River Watershed | collected 2017-08-15 | reverse complement strand
GCTCTTTGCGTTTAAATTCAAGCAACTAGCATTTTCAAATCTTTAACTCGTTTCTCCGTCCCTTCGAGTAGCGCAGCGTATCGAGAAGTCAATCTTCAAATCTTCAAATCTTCAAATCGTAATTCGTAATTCGTAATTCCCAAATCCCATCACCCATTACCTTGTAGCTATACCACAGAGAACCGCAAAATTCCACAAAGCTTCACAGAGTTTATATTTAAATCGTAATTCGTAAATCCTAAATTCATATGCGCTCTTTGCGAAAAACCTTCCGCTCTTTGCGTTTAAATTCAAGCAACTAGCATTTTCAAATCTTTAACTCGTTTCTCCGTCCCTTCGAGTAGCGCAGCGTATCGAGAAGTCAATCTTCAAATCGTAATTCCCAAATCGTACATCGTAAATCATTTTCAAATTGCCTCATTAACTTAAAAACCTACATCTTAATGTGTTTTTAACAATATGTTAATATAATTTTTAATTTATAAAAAAAATATTTATTATTTTTGAGAAATCATATCAACTAACTAACAAATAGATTATGAAATACAAATTACTTTTATTTACGCTTTTAGTATGTGGAATAGGATTGGGGCAGACTTTGGTTTCTGGCTGGACTTTTGATTCAACACCAGCCGTTCCAAATACACCAAATTCTATCCAAGCAAATTTAGGTTCGAGATCTTCCGATTCATTCGTTTTTGCCAATGGTACAAATGGTTCTTCCTCATGGATTACGGCAACTTCAGGTAATGAATTAACCACGTTTGGTGGAGATGTAACAAATGACCCAAGAGCGACACAACTTGCAGGGAATGCGTTGTCTTTTATCGGAGGAACAAGTAATTCTGCAAATGGAAAAAAAATTGTATTTAAATTTTCTATGTTAGAGTATGAAAACCCAATTTTAACTTTTATCACAAGAGGAACATCAACAGGTTTTAATACACATGTTTGGGAATATAGTACAGATAATGTAACTTATTCATCAATTTCTATAAGTAATACTGCTAATAATACTTCGACATGGTCTCTCAAAACGATTGATTTAAGTGCTATTAATGCTTTAGATAATTCAACATTAGTATATTTAAGATTAACTTTGTCTGGAGCAACAAATGCTACAGGAAATAATCGTATTGATAATATCTTAATTAGTGCAACTCCAATTTCAACCACCTACACCACCTCATGGTCAAATAACGCACCCACCGCTTCAGTAGATGCGATTATCGACGGCGATTTAGCCACAACTACAGATTTAGTGTGTAAAGACCTAACCATTAATGCTGGTAAAACATTAACCATAGGCGCAGGAAAGAAATTAACTGTTGCAGGTAATTTAATTAATAACGGTACAATTGTATTTAAAAGTGATGCAACAGGTACCGCTATGTTTGATGTGTTTAATGGTACACAATCAGGTACGGGTGTAGTTACTGTAGAACGTTTCATTCCACAAGGTAAACGTGCTTTCAGGTTGTTAAGCCCTGCGGTTACCACAACAACATTTATTTCGGGTAACTGGCAACAAGGCACACATATTACAGGAGGCGCTACGGGTGGTTTTGATGTTACCGAAACAAACAACCCATCTATGTTTACCTACAACAACCAAGTGGCTTCGGGAACAGGTTGGACACCAATAGCAAACACCAATGCAACTAATTTATCCGCAGGAGTTGGGTACAGAGTATTAATACGTGGAGATCGAAATGTGAATTTAAATTCACAATCAAATGGAAATATGAATGCAAGTGTAACCTTAGCTGCTACAGGAGCATTGAAAACAGGTGCGGTTACCTTAAATTCAAGTAGTATACCAGCAATAAATGATCAAATCAATGCTACTACCGCAAATTATAGTTTAGTAGGAAATCCGTATGCAAGTGCAATAGATTGGCATACAGTTACAAAAACAGGTATTGAGGATACCTATTATGCATGGGATCCAAATTTAGGAACAGGTAATGATAGAGGTCGATATGTTTCTTATTCGCAATCAACAACTACAACATCGATACTTAATGGTTCAGGTTCAACAAACATAGGAAGACATATACAGTCTGGTCAAGCCTTTTTTGTGAAGAACACGGTTTCAGGAACACCTGGGACGTTAACATTTAATGAATCCAATAAGTCGACTACACAGGCAGCTGTATTTAGAAGTGCAAATACCGAACTTGCTAAGATGTATCTTACTTTGTATGATGCTACGGAATTTAGTATAGGTGGTTATCCTATTGATGGTACAGTTGCGGTATTTGGTCAAGATTTTGAAACAAATCTAGGAGTTGGAGATGTTCAAAAACTAGAAACAAACGGTCAAAATGTAATGTTTTTACGAGACAATAAAAAATTGGTAATAGAGGCCACATCTCTACCAGTTTCTACTGATGAGTTACAAGTAATCAATACCAATGCTCAGCCGAATAAAAATTATACTTGGAGAATAAATATGTCAGCACTTCCATCAACAGTTACACCTTATTTAGTAGATGCTTTTTTGGGAACCCAAACAGCATTATCAGTAAATCAGGAACATATTATTTCTTTTGCCACAACTGATGCGGTTGCTTCTACGGCAATTAATCGTTTCAAGATTGTATTTACAACAAGTGCATTACATAACGATACATTTACAACTCAAATTGGGTTATATCCAAACCCAACAAAAGGGAATGGGTTTAATTTACAGTTGCCATCAACAGCTGAGGTTAGTGTAAAATTATTCAATACGTTAGGTCAAGAAATTGGATTGACAACTAACGGAAGCTATTACCAAGCTACACAAAGTTTGCCAACAGGAGTATATTATATTATGGTTACTCAGGGAATGCAAACAAGTAAATTAAAATGGATTGTTGAATAATAAAAAAGGGAAATATGAAAAATACAAGAAAAAAAATATACAGTTTAGCGTTAGTTTTAGTTTCAGGTTTGCTACAAGCGCAAGAAACCTTCCCAGATGACACCCAAGACGTGCCTGTAAATGATTACCTTCCGTTACTTTTTGTAGCAGGAATAGGACTAGCGTATTGGCTTATCAAGAAAAGGAAACTAGCTAATTAACTCACACAAACCGTCTCACATCGAGGCGGTTTTTTTATTGATTAGCAGTTAGCGGTCAACAATCTTTAAATTGCCACATTTTCAAATCATCAAATAGTATCTCCTAACACCTAGCACCCATCACTCAACCCCCTTTACTTTCTAGCTATACCACAGAGAATCACAAAATTCCACAAAGCTTCACAGAGTTTATTTTCAAATTAACCCATTTTCAAATCATCAAATCTTATCTCCCAACTCCTAATTACGTCCCTTCGAGTAGCGCAGCGTATCGAGAAGTCAGTAATTTTTAAATCTTCAAATTTTCAAATTAACTCATTATCAAATCTTCAAATCGACCCATTCACAATTAAACTTTAGTGAAGAAATCACTTTTGTGCGGTTTAACGAGTTTATTTGCTTTTAATCGAAAAAACATAATTAAAAAGTTAAAAAAATATAATATTGTTACATTATTGATAAAAAATATAACAAATACGCATATTAATGTATAAATTATGACACGAACAACTACCCAAACATCAGCTCTAAAACGAGCCACAAGCTTAAAAAATTACTTTTTAAGAAGTAATATCCAAACCAAACACCTTACTTGCTTACTCATATTGCTTTTTTCAAGTATGAGTTGGGGGCAGGTCTATTTGGCTAATCAATCATTTGATGAGACAACATTCGTGCCTTCTAGTTGGACTAATTTACTTACTTCAGGATCAAATACTTGGACAAGAGCTACATCAGGAACATATCCAACATGTTCTCCTAGGTCAGGAACAGGTATGGCAATGTTTAATTCATTTTCTAGTCCAGGGACAGGAGTAAGATCTTTAATAACACCTGTATTAAATTTTTCTACTGCTGGAACAAAACGTATAACATTTTGGATGTATAGAGATAATGGATATCCTACTAATGCTGATAAAATTGAAATTTATACAAACACTAGTGCTAATTTAACTGGCGCTACATTATTAGGTACAATAAATAGATCAAGAAGTTTAGCTCCTACTGTTGGTTCAGATGGATGGTATGAATACTTTTATGATGTTACTACAACAAGTGCTACAACATATGTTATTTTTAAAGCAATTGGTGCATATGGAAATAATATGTACGTTGATGATATTAAAGTTGAAGCACCACCAACTCCTTGTTCAGGTACGCCAACAGCAGGAACAATAGCTTCTAACGCTTTACAAAATATTTGTTCTGGGTCAGCGCCAGCAACATTAACTGTTACAGGAACTACATCGGGTGTAACAGGAATTACTTACCAATGGGAGCAATCTACAGATAATGCTACTTGGAGCAATGTAACTACTGGTACTGGTGCAACAACAGCTTCATATACACCCCCGTCTTTTGGTGGAACAACAATATATTACAGATGCAAAGTTACTTGTTCGGGTTCGTCTCTTTTTGATGTAACAAATACTGCAACGATTGCTCCACCAGTAAATCCAACAACACAGGTTACAAATGCAGTAGCCTCGGCAATAAATTATACTAGTTTTACAACAACTTGGGTAAACGGTAATGGTAACAGACGTGTGGTATATATAAGTGATACTGCCATCGTTGATCCAACAAATACGTCAGGTGCAGCAGTACTTTCTGCAAGTTCAACCTATGCAGGAAGTGGCCAACAAATTATATATGACGGCACAGGAACAAGCGTTTCAGTATCAGGTCTTGCTTTAGGCACTGCCTATTATGTTAAAGTTTTTGAATATACGAGATGCGGAACTACAACCTTTGATTATTATTATAACACAACTTCTGGAACCAACGCCATTTCAGTTACTACTTTAAGCCCAACTGCAGTTCCATGGACAGAAGGCTTTGCTACAACAACTTTACCATCAGGGTGGTTAAATACATCTTCATTAACTATTTCTTCATCAGTTTCTGACTTAAACCCTGCATTAGCGACTAATTATATTTATACTAATATTTATGATGATGGTTGGAGTTATTATCCTTCAGCAAATTTTAGCACGCCTATTTTTGCTGCTCTGCCTTCAAACTATCGATTAGTTTTTGATTATAAAATTAATAATTATGGTGCATTAACCGCTCCTGGCGCTGGAACAGGTAATATTGTAGTAGCAATTTCAACCAATAATGGCTCAAGTTTTACAACACTTCAAACAATAAATAATAATGGGGTAACAGGCTGGCAAAATGTTGTTATTGATTTGTCAGCTTATGCAAATCAAAGTATTCGTTTAAGATTTACTTCAACAATTGTAGGGTATCAAGATTACTACGTTGGATTTGATAATTTTAAGATAGAGCCTATACCTGCACCTACAATTACCAATGTAACATCTAGTGTAGCATGTAGTCCAACGTCATCAGTAATTACAATTACAGGTGCTGGTTTAACTAATGCAACTTCAGTAAAGGTAGGAGGAACAACAATAACACCTTTAACTACCAATACAGACACACAAATTACTGCAACCGTATCGAGTGCTATTAGCGGAACGGTTGAAGTTACTACTAATGGAGGGTCTGTAACTAGTTCAGGATCTGTAAGTTTTGCTATCTCTCCAGCATTAACGCTTAATACTGCAACACAAACTAATTGTGCGGGTGTTACTAATAGTACTTTAACTACACTTACCTCTACAGTTTCCGATTATGATACTTATACTTGGTCGCCAAGCACTAATGTTTCTGGTAATGCTACGAACGGTTGGACATTTAATCCAACAGCAACTACAACTTATACTTTAACAGCAACTAATAGTGCAGGCTGTTCTCGTACTACTACAAAAACAGTAACAGTTAATACTACGCCAAGTGCAGTAACGGTAACCCCAAGCACTACTGTAATTGCGCCAAATTCAATTACTACATTGACAGCAAGTGGTGGTACAATAAGTAATTCTGGTGTTACAACTATTGGCACAGGAACTTTATTAACAGGTGCTACTTCTCAACCTACCGCTTTCTGTAATAGATATGATCATTATTGGTCTCAAACTGTTTTTACTGCCGCTGAATTAAATGCCGCTGGTATTCAAGCTGGAAATATTACAGCAATTAGGTTTAATATTGCTGCGCAGGGTTCGGCAAATACAGTAACAGATTTCAAAATTAGAATAGGAAATACTTCAAATAACACATTATCTTCATTTCAAACAACTGGTTTAACTCAGGTGTTTAGTGTTGCTACTTATAGTATTTCTGTAGGTGTTAATACAATTACTTTTAATACGCCTTATGCGTGGGATGGTGTTTCAAATTTATTATTAGACGTAAGACAAACTGGAATTGACTCTTCTAATAATACAACCACCTCTTATACTGCTACACCTGGTAATACAGTTGTTTACGCAACAACTTCAACTCTATCAACTTCTGATGGTTTTGCTGGAACCAGTCCATCTGCAACAACATCGACTAATAGATTGAATACTACTTTTATTTGGAATTCATCTGTACCAACTACAACAACTTGGTCTCCAATAACAGATTTATTCACTGATGCAGGTGCAACTACAGCATACGCAGGTGGCGCAACAACAACTGTTTATGCAAAACCAACCGTTACAACCACATATACTGCAACAGCAACTTCACCTTCTGGATGTACTTCAAATAGTAGTACCACATTAAAAATCGGTAACACTTGGACAGGTACAACAAGTAATTCTTGGAACAACGCAAGTAACTGGTCGTCAAATGCTGTACCAACTTCAGTAGATGACGTATTAATTGCATCAAACGGTTCAAATGCACCGCTTATGGATATAGATGTTACGGTTCCAGCAGGAAAAAGTTTAACTTTAACTGGAGGAGAATTAACTATTGCCCCTGGAAAAGTATTAACGATTGCAGGTTCAGCAAACTTTGGAGGAAGACCAGTAACCTTTAAATCAGCGGCTACAGGTACGGCTATGTTAGGTTCATTAACAGGAACACTTACGGGTGCTACAAATGTTACCGTAGAGCGTTTTATTCCACAAGGTAAACGTGCTTTTAGGTTGTTAAGCCCAGCCGTTACGACAACAACTTTTATTTCGGGCAACTGGCAACAAGGCACACATATTACGGGAGGCGCTACAGGTGGTTTTGATGTTACCGAAACGAACAACCCATCTATGTTTACCTATAACAATCAAGTGGTTTCGGGTTCAGGCTGGACACCAATAGCAAACACAAATGCAACTAATTTAACCGCAGGAGTAGGCTATAGAGTATTAGTTAGAGGTGATAGAACACCTACTAATATTACTTCAGCTTCAGCAGATGCTATGAATGCAGCAACAACACTAACTGCCACTGGAGCTCTAAAAACAGGTACAGTTACGTTAAATTCAAGCAGCACACCAGCAATAAATAATCAAACCAATGCTACTACGGCAGATTACAGTTTAGTAGGTAATCCGTATCAAAGTGCAGTAGATTGGAATGCTGTAACTAAATCGGGTATTGATGCTACGTATTATGCCTGGGATCCAAACATGGGAACAAGCACTCAACGTGGTCGTTATGTTGCCTTTAATGGTACTACAAATGATAATGCAAGTTCACAAGTTGGGCAATACATTCAGCCAGGACAAGCCTTTTTTGTGAAGAATACCACTTCAGGAACAGCAGGTACATTAACCTTCCAAGAAGCACACAAAGCAACAACAAGTGCTAGCGTGTTTAGAATGGCTAATCAAACGCCAAGTTCAGCAGATGCGTCAATAAGCATGCAGTTGTTTGATCCAAGTGAATTGGCAATAGGTGGGTATCCAATTGATGCTATGAAAGCGGTATTTAATGCGGAGTATCAAAATACAGTTGGTACAGGAGATGCAACTAAATTAGAATCGGCAGGAGAAAACATTGCTTGGTCAAGAAACAATACCAAACTAGCTATTGATGCTGCTGCACCACTAACAACTACAGATGAGTTGCTAGTTAAGACATTGCGTTTAGGAGCGAATAAAAATTATACGTTTAAAATTCAAACAGCTAATTTTGATACAACCTTAACGCCGTATTTAGTAGATAATTTCTTAAATACACAAACAGAGATTACAACTTCACAAGCGTTTTTAGCTTCGTTTGCAACAACAACCAACGCGGCTTCTTATAACGAAAATCGTTTCAAGATTGTATTTACAACAAGCGCATTACATAACGATACATTCACGAATCAAATAGGGTTGTATCCAAATCCATCAAAAGGGAATGGGTTTAATTTACAGTTGCCCTCAACAGCTGATGCTAGTGTAAAATTATTCAATACATTAGGTCAAGAAATTGGATTGACAACTAACGGAAGCTATTACCAAGCTACACAAAGTTTGCCAACAGGAGTGTATTATATTATGGTTACACAAGGGTCGCAAACAAGTAAATTAAAATGGATTGTTGAATAATAAGAAATTGAAAAGATGAAAAATACAAGAAAAAAAATATACAGTTTAGCGTTAGTTTTAGTTTCAGGTTTGCTACAAGCGCAAGAAACCTTCCCAGATGACACCCAAGACGTACCTGTAAATGATTACCTTCCGTTACTTTTTGTAGCCGGAATAGGATTAGCGTATTGGCTTATCAAGAAGAGAAAATTAGCTAATTAACTCACACAAACCGTCTCACATCGAGGCGGTTTTTTTATTGATTAGCAGTCAGTAGTCAAGTTTCAATGTTTAGCTTCGCTCCGTTCGGCTTCGCCTCGGGTCAAGTTTCAGAGTTTCACAGAGTTTATTTTCAAATTTTCAAAGTTTCAAGTCGTAATTCTAAATTCTAAATTTTAAACTCCCAACTCCTACATTCTACATTCTAAACTCCCTTTACTTTCTAGCTATACCACAGAGCAACACAAAATTCCACAAAGTTTCACAGAGTTCATTTTCAAATTAACCCATTTTCAAATCGTAATTCTTAAATCGTAATTCTTAAATCGTATCTCCCAAATCGTTTCACCGTCCCTTCGAGTAGCGCAGCGTATCGAGAAACTTTCATCTAGTATTTATGCATATAAATCATATAAGTTAGTATAATTTCATAAAAAAGGGGATAGCTTTTTGTCTGTTTACTTTTCAACATTCGTTATTCCTTGTTCAACATTCCTTGTTCAGAGTTTAGCTTCGCTCTGTTCGGCTTCGCCTCGGGTCGTATATCATTTGCGTTCTTTGCGAAAAACCTTTCGCTCTTTGCGTTTAAATTTAAGCATTTAGTAAGTTTCAGAGTTTCAAGTTTCAAGTTTCAAACCGTAATTCTAAATTCGTATCTCCCAACTTCTAATTACGTCCCTTCGAGTAGCGCAGCGTATCGAGAAGTCAATCTTCAAATTAACCCATTTTCAAGTTTTCAAATCGTATCTCCTAACACCTAGCACCCATCACCCTTTACCTTCTAGCTATACCACAGAGAACTACAAAATTCCACAAAGCTTCACAGAGTTCATTTTCAAATTAACCCATTTTCAAATCGTAATTCTTAAATCGTAAATCCCAAATCGTTTCACCTTCCCTTCGAGTAGCGCAGCGTATCGAGAAGTCAATCTTCAAATTGCCACATTTTCAAATTTTCAAATCGTATCTCCTAACACCTAGCACCCATCACCCTTTACCTTCTAGCTATACCACAGAGAACTACAAAATTCCACAAAGCTTCACAGAGTTCATTTGCTTATTGACTCATTGTCAACACCCAAACAATAAGTAAATACTAATAAGTTAAACAATTATTTAAAACAAATTTTTTTATTTAGCCATAATCAATATATTTGTTAAATGAAAAAAAATAATTAATTGATACAAACTACAATGAAAAAAATCCCCCAAATTTGTGTGTTATTTTTTTTAATGCTAACAGCAGCAAACGCACAAACCACTTTAAATAAATTGTCTATCGAAGGCGGTGTTGGCTATAGTGGTGCCATGCAACCTTATTTAACCAGATACAATTCTAATTTTTCTGGATTTACACATTTTGATTTAGGTGTTCGTTACATGATTAATGAATACTATGGTGTTAAAGTTTCATTTGCGAGTGACCGTTTTGAAAATGATCCCGGAGGCAAAATTGGAACAGATTTACAGCGATATAGTGTGGAAGGAGTAGTAAATGTGGGCAAATTATTTGATATAACCTATAGAACAAGAGATCATTTTGGTCTATTAGCACATGCTGGTGTTGGATTTGCCACATTAAAACCATTTTTAGCGCCAAAGGCAGAACGTGTAGGTCCAATATCTATTGGAATAACACCTCAGTATAGATTGAGTGATAAAGTAGCATTGTATTCTGATTTTACCCTTTTTTCAAATGTAAAACAGCATTATCGTTTTGACGGTTCATTCATTCAAGAGCCTTATAAAACACCAACTATTGGACATTATTATAATTTTACTGTTGGTTTAATTTTTTATCTAGGTGAAGGAAAATACCACTCAGATTGGTATTAATTTCTAGTTTTTACTAATGGCGTTATCAGCCACCAAGTATGTAGAACAAGTATAGGCCAAATAATTTCAAATTGAATTTTTGGAATAATATACATTAAATAACCAAATAAGAAGAAAAGATTCAGTTTAGCTAGTAAACGTATTTTTTCTTCTTTTTTTTGTTTCAAATACCAAGCATATATGAGCAGTAAGGGGCTAAATAATAGAATGTTGTAATTCCATAATACTTCTTCGTGCAATGAGAATAATCCTACCACACAAAAGAAAACACCTAATAGTCCAGCGAGTGTAAAGTAAGAAATCTGTATCCATTGTTTATTTAGTATTAGTAATAAGCAAATAAGTACAAGTAAAGAATAAATTGAGTTAAAAAACGAAAAGCTTGAAGGTCTAGGTTTCGCTTCAAAAATGACACGAGTAGGCAAACTTAATTTAGGATTATTTTCCAATACTTTTTTTAATTCAAAAGGTAAAAATAAACGTGTAGCCGGAGCATCTACTTTTGTGCCAAAAATGAGCTGAATGCCTAATTTCTGATAAAAATCGGACATGTAAGGGTATAGAATTTCTCTATAATTTAAACTTGTTTGAGGAGTTTTTAATTGTGCTGAACCTAGAATTTTATTAATTTTATCTACAACCATTGTGGTACAGTTTTGATCAATAAATTTGTAGGTATAAAAACGTTCTTCAGATGTAAGACTGTGATTTAATTCATCAAAAAGTTGTTGTTTTTGATTAGCAGTCAATACTAGTTCTTGCTCATAAATCGAACGGTTGTCGATTTGATAATTGTATTCAAAGTCAAAGTAATTTTCGCGCGTTACAAAATACTGTAAATCACCTTTTATAAATTTCAACGTAAAATGAGGAGTAGTAAAATCAAAAGCACCATAATTATATACTACATCTATTTGTTGGGGTAGGTCTTGAATACGAATACCTGTGTGTCCATACATTGCATACGAAACAGGTGCTGTGCCACAAGTTATAATACTTACCTTTGCTTCATTTGATAATCGTTGGGCTTGTCCTAAGTTGAGTATAATAATAAAAAAGAAAAGTATTTTTTTAATCATGAGTTAGTCGTTTTGGGTATGAAAAATTTTACTATTATCTTCTAAAAGCGCCAAAATCAATTTTTAAGGAAAAAACATTAGAATATAAGGCTGCACTTTGATTGCCTAAATCAGTTAATGCATAATCTATTTGTATGCCTTTGTATTTAAAACCAATGCCAATATTAGGTTGAAAACTAAGTTTAGAAGTATTGTCTAGTTGTGTAATTTGTTGAAAATTGCCCACTCCTGCACGTAAAAAAGCTAAATCGGTATAACCAAATTCGAATCCAATAGCTGGGTCAATACTAACCATTTTAGTGGAAATTAAGTCGTTTGTTTGTGCAAATTGCATATTCAAATTTGTAGCGGCAACTAAGGAGTAATCATAGTGAAAAATGTATTTTTTAGAAATCCCAAATTGCGCTTTTGGAGCAGTAATTTCGGTAGTTTCAGGCAATTCTTGATTTTCCCCAGGAACAGCATTTTTGATTTTTTCATACTCTTCTTCATTAATAGTCCAGGTATTGTAAGTTGTGGTTACGTCACGTAATAGTAAACCAAATTTCCAATCATTACTACTTTCAAATTGTGCACCTATATCAAATCCTACACCCCAAGAGGATGCAAAATTACCTATTACACGCCTAATTATTTTTGCATTGACACCATAATTAAACCCTTCAACAGGCAAAGCTCGAGCGTAGGAAAAGGTAAAAGCATAATCTGCTGTTGAAAACAGAGAAATTCGGTTATAATCAATGTTTCCTTGTGTGTCTATAAGTTGCGTGGTATTTAAAATGTCATCTACTCCAAAACGAATTACAGATACACCCCACGCACTTCGGTTATCGATAGGCATCCCAAAAGCTGCATAGTCATATTGGGCTATGTTTGCAAAATAACTGGCGTGCATTACGCTTAGTTGTTGGTCTTCCATGTGCAATAAGCCCGCAGGATTCCAATAACTTGAATTAACATCTGCAGTTTGTGCCGTTACCGCGTTGCTCATACCTAAAGCAGCAGCGTCAACACCAATGTTTAAAAATTCATTAGAATATTTTCTAATGGTTTGTCCTAAACAAAATAGGTTGCTGAGTAGTAAAATAAAGATTAGTTTCTTTTTCAAAGCTATTGTTCTTGGTTGTACAAACGTACATAATTTTTTGCTAAACTAAGAATTCGCAACGTATATATCTAAAGTAATAAATTAGTAATTTAATTTTAGATTAGTTTAGTGCGCTAAATTCTATAACAAAACGTGATTTCTTTAGAATTATTGCTTATTTTTGTTCAACAATAATCAAGTAATTTTCAGTATGAATTTTAAGAAACACATTCCAAACACACTAACTTTATTAAATCTTTTTGCAGGGCTATGCGCCTTAATTCATGCCTTTAATGGGAATTATGCCGAAGCTTTTTCTTTAGTTTGTTTAGGTATCTTTTTTGATTATTGGGACGGTTTTTTAGCCCGAATTTTAGATGTTAAAAGTGAATTAGGTTTACAGTTGGATTCGTTGGCAGACATGGTAACAAGCGGCGTAGTTCCTGGCTTAATTGTGTACAAAATGTTAGCTGATATTCAAGAAAATCAAGCGCAATATTCGCTTACAGAAGAAACGTATTTCATGGGAGTAGTGCCTTATATTGGTTTTTTAATTACCTTGGGTTCATGTTATCGATTAGCGAATTTTAATATTGATACGCGTCAAACCGATTCATTTATTGGATTACCTACTCCTGCTAATGCTTTGATGATTTGTTCGTTACCCATAATATTAGAACAAACCGGGGGTGAAAGTTTTGTGTTTGATTATTTATCAAATCCGTATGTTTTAGTGGGTATTGCATTCATAAGTACTTTTTTGTTGAATGCCGAAATACCGTTGTTTTCTTTAAAATTAAAATCGTTTGCTTGGGGACCAAATAAATTGCAGTATAGTTTTTTACTTGTATCATTAGCGCTGCTTGTAGCACTTGAATTTGCGGCTATCCCACTTATTATTGTGGCGTATGTTCTTACTTCATTACTGTTTAAGCCAAGTACTTCCCACTTGTAAATGGCAAAACGAATTCAAAGGAAATATATTAAAAAAAGGAAAAATAAGACCTTTGTTTTTTCTAGCAAAACACTAAAAAAGATTACTATTTTAGGGCTCTTTTTGATTGCACTCGTTTTCGGTTATCAAAAAAAAGAATGGATAGCCTATTATTTTGGATTTCATTCGATGACAAAAAATTTGTCTGAAGCGCAAAGAAGATTAGAAGATAAGCGCATTCAAAATATAATAGAAAAACATCCAACATGTTCACTAGGAATTGATGTTTCTCAATATCAAGGTGAAATTGATTGGGCAAATGTAGAGGCTAAAGAAGAACAATTCGAATTACACTTTGTTATTGTTCGAGCTACAGCAGGACGTACGAAATGTGATTCTCAATTTAAATCAAATTGGGAGCAATTAACCCAAACACCTTATGTACAAGGGGCATACCATTATTACCGCCCTGATGAAAACTCTACTGATCAAGCTGTCAATTTTTGTAAGCATGTGAAGTTACGTAAAGGAAACTTACCCCCAATAGTAGATATAGAAAAGATGCCTAAAGACCAATCGATGGAACAGCTAAAAGTAGGTTTGCAGAATTGGCTCACACGGGTTGAAAAAAAGTATGGCGTAAAACCCATTATTTATACGGGTGAAAAATATTATGAAGATTTTTTAAAAGAAGATTTTCCAAATTATAAATTTTGGATTGCAAATTACAATCATTGGAAAGAAAAAATTCATCCGGATTATTTCATGTGGCAATTTACTGAAAAAGCCTCACTACACGGTATTCCAGAATTGGTTGATTTGAATGTGTTTAATGGCACACAAGCCGACTTGAAAAAGATGTGCTTAAAATAATTGATTTATTTGTAATAAATAATTGCTAGTGTGATCACTACAATACCTATAAAAGCCAGTACTGATTTTGTGTTAGCAAAATTAACCGTCCAACCTGCCCATTTTATTCTTTTTGGAGGAAATAATCGTTCATCTTCAGGATTAAAATAAAATAAGCCTAATTTCCAATTGTTTGGATCATTATGCCATTTTTCTAATTGTTCTTCCGTTGGTTTTTTCATTTTATTCTGCTTTTGGTGTATTAAAATCAATTTTTGTCCTGCGAAGCTCAAAATTTTGACCTAAATATACTTTTCGCACCATTTCGTCTTCCGCTAACTCTTCAGGGATTCCTGCTTTTAGAATTCCTCCTTCAAACATTAAATAGGTTTTATCCGTGATAGCAAGTGTTTCTTGTACGTTATGGTCAGTAATTAAAATACCAATATTCTTGTTTTTTAATTGTGCCACGATACGTTGAATATCTTCTACTGCAACAGGGTCCACACCCGCAAAAGGTTCGTCCAGCAGAATAAATTTTGGATCAGTAGCTAAACATCTTGCAATTTCTGTTCTTCTTCGTTCACCACCAGATAATAAATCCCCTCTATTTGTGCGAATATGTCCCAATGAAAATTCTTCAATTAAACTTTCCATTTTAGCTTCTTGTTCTTGTTTAGAAAGATTTGTTAACTGAAGCACAGATAAGATATTATCTTCAATACTTAATTTTCTGAATACAGAAGCTTCTTGTGCAAGGTATCCGATGCCGTGCTGCGCTCTTTTGTACATAGGAAAATCAGTAATATCCATGTCGTCTAAATAAATAGTTCCGCTATTAGGTTTTACAAGCCCTACAATCATGTAAAAGGAAGTTGTTTTTCCTGCACCATTTGGCCCTAGAAGTCCCACAATTTCACCTTGATTTACTTCAACCGAAATGCCCTTTACTACATTTCTGCTTTTATAGGTTTTGATTAAATTTTCTGCTCTTAATTTCATTCTAAGGTTTAAATGTTTAGAAGTTGAATTGTTTAATCGATTTACAAATAAACGAATAAACAATTTAACAATTTGTCTTTTAACAATTATTTAGTTTGTTCCTCTAACGCTTCCCAAAATTCGTAGGCTCTCCTTAAGTGTGGTATTACAATTGTACCTCCAACTAATGTAGCAATACTCATCGTTTCCATCATTTCAGCTTTTGTAACGCCTTGTTTATGAGCTGTTTCCAAATGGTATTTTATGCAATCATCACATCTCAAAACAGCTGAAGCTACTAAGCCAAGTAATTCTTTTGTCTTTACATCTAACGCACCTTCCATATAGGTGTTAGTGTCTAAATTAAAAATTCGTTTGATAACTTTATTGTCATCTGCTAGTAACTTTTCGTTCATTTTAGAACGGTAGTCGTTAAATTCTTTTACTAAATTACTCATGGGGTTACAGGATTATTTTTTTTATAAATAGCAGCACTGATGAAAATACTAATTTCATACAGAATGACTAATGGAATAGTAACAATAATTTGACTAATAACATCTGGAGGTGTTACAATGGCCGCTAAAATCAAGATGATTACATAGGCCCATTTTCTATATTCTCGAAGAAAGCTAGGTGTTACAATTCCTATTTGAGACAAGAAATACATGACTACAGGTAATTCAAAAATAAGACCAGTGGCTAATGAAGTGGTTTTAACTAATCCAATATAGGAATTCATGTCTATAATGTTTTCAATTTCTTTTGAAATGGTAAAATTAGCTAAGAAATTTACAGAAAGCGGCGTAATGATAAAATAACCAAAGCCTACACCTAGAAAAAATAACAAAGAAGAAATTAAAATAAATTTTATCGCGTTCTTTTTCTCTTTTTTATATAATGCGGGGCTAATAAAATTCCAAAATTGTAACAGTATGTAGGGAAAGCTGATAATTAAACCTGCCGTAATACAGGTCCATATTAATAATGAAAATTGCCCTTCCATATCTCCATTTCTAAGTGTAAATGGCATTTCAGTATTGCAAAAACTTTTATCTAAATTATAGGTATTTGCTAAGTCGCAAAAGAATTGATAGGTAATAAAATCGCCTTTCTTCGGACCTAAAATGATAGTATCAATGATGAAGTCACTAAAATAATAGGCCACTACACCGCCAATTAATATGCCTGCTGAACACCTAACTAATAGCCATCTTAGTTCTTCTAAATGATCTAAGAAAGACATTTCATTAAGATTTTTTTTCTGTCTTGCCATTATACAATTCCTTCTTTTAATATATCATGTAAATGTAAAATACCTTTGTATTCTTCATTATCAATAACCACTAATTGTGTAATCTTGTTGTTTTCCAAAATATCTAATGCTTCAGAAACATGTAACTGAGAAGAAATGTATTTTGGATTTTTAGTCATAATGTCTTGTGCCACTAAATCCGTAAATTGATCTCGATCATTAAGCATTCTACGAATGTCACCATCAGTAATAATTCCTATTACTCTATTATGAGCTACTACAGCTGTTACGCCTAATCGCTTTTCAGAAATTTCCATGATTACTTTTTTGATTGAAGCATCAGGATTTACTTGCGGGGCGTGTGTGGTGTCTAGCATATCTTTTACACGCAATAATAGTTTTTTACCTAATGCACCACCAGGATGGTATTTGGCAAAATCATCAGGTGTAAAGTTTCTTAATTTCATCAAACATATTGCAATTGCATCACCTAAAACTAATTGTGCCGTAGTGCTATTGGTGGGCGCCAAACCATTTGGGCAAGCTTCGTCATCTATATAAGCATGTAATACATAATCTGAATTTGTGGCTAAAAATGAGGTTTCATTAGCTGTCATTCCAATTAATGGGTTGCCAAAATTTCTAATTATTGGAGCCAAAACTTTTATTTCAGGACTGTTGCCGCTTTTTGAAATACACAATACAACATCATCCTTTTGAATCATTCCTAAATCGCCATGAATGGCTTCTGCAGCATGTAAAAAAAGCGAGGGGGTTCCAGTTGAATTTAAAGTAGCTACTATTTTTTGAGCAATAATAGCACTTTTACCAATTCCGGTTACGATTAATCTTCCTTTGGATTGGTAGATAAGTTCAACACTTTTTGCAAAATCAGGTGTCAAATAGTCATTTAATTTGGCAATACTTTCACTTTGTGACAGTATCGATTTCTTTGCATTTAATAGGATGTTTTCGAGTGTATTCAAAATTCAATAAATTAAATTTTTATTTTCAAAAATAATTGTATCTTTATGTTTGCAAATTTAGGCAAAATCAACTAATTAATATCTAATTTAATTTGTTAATAAAATCAAGCATTTTTTTACATGAGAGCACACGAGATTGATTTATACAAAGAATTAAAAAAATACTTCGGATTTACCCAATTTAAAGGGTTACAAGAACAAGTTGTAAACAGTATCATATCAGGAAATAACACATTTGTTATAATGCCAACAGGGGGTGGGAAATCATTGTGTTATCAATTACCTGCTTTGGTTTTAGAAGGAACCGCTATTGTTGTTTCTCCGTTAATTGCCTTAATGAAAAACCAAGTGGATGCCATAAGAAGTCTCGGTTCAGAAATAGGTGTAGCTCATGTTTTAAATTCTTCACTTACCAAAACGGAAGTAAATCAGGTTAAAGCAGATATCCTTTCAGGAAAAACTAAAATGTTATATGTTGCGCCGGAATCATTAACAAAAGAAGATTATATTCAGTTTTTAAGTGATGTAAAATTGTCTTTTGTTGCTATTGACGAAGCACATTGTATATCAGAATGGGGGCACGATTTTAGACCAGAATATAGGAATTTAAGAAATATTATTCGTCAATTAGGAGATATTCCTATTATTGGATTAACCGCTACGGCGACACCAAAAGTTCAAGAGGATATCCTGAAAAATCTAGACATGCCTAATGCAAATACCTTCAAGGCATCTTTTAATCGTCCTAATTTATACTATGAAGTACGGCCAAAAACTAAAAATATTGAGGGGGACATCATTCGCTTTATCAAACAACATAAAGGAAAATCTGGGGTTATTTATTGCTTAAGTAGAAAAAAAGTTGAGGAAATAGCACAGGTTTTACAAGTAAATGGAATTTCGGCGGTACCTTATCATGCAGGATTAGATGCTAAAACAAGAGCTAAACACCAAGATATGTTTTTGATGGAAGATGTGGATGTTGTGGTGGCCACTATCGCTTTTGGGATGGGTATTGATAAACCAGATGTTCGTTTTGTAATTCATCATGATATTCCTAAGTCTTTAGAAAGCTATTACCAAGAAACGGGAAGAGCAGGTCGTGATGGTGGTGAAGGACATTGTTTAGCTTATTATTCTTATAAGGATATTGAAAAGTTAGAAAAATTCATGGCTGGCAAACCAATAGCTGAACAAGAAATTGGCTATGCTCTGTTGCAAGAAGTTGTCGCCTATGCAGAAACTTCAATGTCAAGAAGAAAGTATTTGTTGCATTATTTTGGTGAAGAGTTTAATGATGTAACTGGTGAGGGAGCCGATATGGATGATAATGTTAGAAATCCTAAAAAGAAAGTTGAAGCCAAAGATGAAGTGGTAACACTCCTAGAGGTCATTCGAGATACAAAGCAATTATTTAAGCCAAAAGAAGTTATTATGGCTCTTGTTGGAAAAATTAATGCAATTATTAAGGCTCAAAAAATAGATACATTGTCCTGTTTTGGTTCAGGAGCTGATAAAGATGAAAAATATTGGATGGCATTAATACGTCAAATATTAGTGGCCGGATTAATTACAAAAGATATAGAAAGCTATGGTGTTATAAAAATTACTAAAGTTGGTGAAGCATTTTTAAATACACCACATTCTTTCTTAATGACAGAAGATCATGAATACAGTGAAGAGGAAGATGAAGCCATAGTACTAGCTTCTAAAGCAACTGGAACTGCAGATGAGGCCTTAATGGCTATGCTAAAAGATCTTCGTAAAACAGAAGCAAAAAAACATGGTGTACCTCCTTTTGTTGTCTTTCAAGATCCTTCTTTAGAAGATATGTCTTTAAAATATCCTATTACAATAGATGAATTAAGTAATGTACATGGTGTAGGAGAAGGAAAAGCAAAAAAATATGGAAAACCGTTTGTAGAATTAATCGAAAGATATGTAGAAGATAATGATATCATAAGACCCGATGATTTAGTGGTAAAATCTACAGGGGCTAATTCTGGATTGAAATTATACATCATTCAAAATGTGGATAGAAAACTTGCATTAGACGATATTGCTTCTGCAAAAGGGTTAAGTATGGATGATTTGTTAAAAGAAATGGAGCAAATAGTATATTCAGGAACTAAAATTAACATCAAATATTGGGTTGATGAAATTCTTGATGAAGAGCAGCAAGAAGAAATTCATGATTATTTTATGGAGTCTGAAACAGACAAAATAGAAGATGCCTTGAAAGAATTTGATGGTGACTATGATACCGAAGAATTACGATTAATGCGAATAAAATTTATAAGTGAAGTAGCAAACTAGTAACGATTCATTAGAATTTTCATTTTATCAAATAAATTCTATTAATAAAAATAATTATATACATTTATATTTGTAAAAATTATTAAGTAGAAATAATTGTTACTTAAATGTTTAGTTAAACTAAAATTTAAATCCTGTTACGACAGGATTTTTTATTCGTACCATTCACCTCTATGTGGTTTTAATTTATCTCTAAATTTTAACATGTCTTTTTCCTCTACAACAATATACGCAATAGAATAAAATTCATCTATACTTTCAAAGCCAGTTAATTGTAGAACATAATTTTCTAAATTTAAATATTCATTCAAATGAATGGCATGGTGTTCTGCAGTCTGAAGAGCACTCGGACCTCTAAAATCCCAAATAAGTTTAATTTTCTTAGACATTGTTTTGTAAAATAATGCCACAAAGTTACTTTTTTCTATATAACTTGAGCGAACAAATTAGTACTTTTGTGACATAAAAATCTTTCATGCCGCGCGATATCCAATTACAAGTAACTCCTGAAATAGCTCATAATGAGAAGCTGCTGTATCGTCATGTAGCTAAGTTAATGCATGTGTCAGATTCAGATATTCAAAAAATTGTTATTGAAAAGCGTTCTATTGACGCACGTCAAAAAGCAGTTAAGTTTAATTTGAAAGCACTCGTTTATTTTTCAGATGAAGTGTATACCTCTCAAAAAATTGTTTTACCTGAGTATCCTAATGTTACTCATTCACAAGAAGTAATTGTTGTTGGCGCAGGACCTGCTGGACTATTTGCAGCATTGCAATTAATAGAATTAGGCTTAAAGCCAATTGTCTTAGAAAGAGGTAAAGATGTAAGAGGTCGACGAAGAGATTTAAAAGCCATAAATGTTGATCATATTGTAAATGAAGATTCTAATTATTGTTTTGGTGAAGGAGGAGCGGGAACGTATTCAGATGGTAAATTGTATACGCGTTCTAAAAAAAGAGGGGATGTAGATCGAATTTTAAGATTATTGGTTGGGTTTGGTGCTTCAGATGAAATTTTGGTTGAAGCGCATCCACACATTGGAACAAATAAGCTACCTCAAATTATTCAAGAGATACGAGAAAAAATTATTGAACATGGTGGTCAAGTACTTTTTGAAACAAAAGTAGTTGATATTTTACTTAAGAATAATGAAGTAGAAGGCGTGCTTACTCAAAAAGGCGATAAAATTTTGGCCACTAAAATTATTTTGGCTACAGGTCATTCTGCAAGAGATATTTTCGAATTATTACATCAAAAAGAAATTTATATAGAAGCCAAACCTTTTGCGTTAGGTGTTAGAGCAGAACATCCACAAAGTTTAATCGATAGTGTACAATATTCCTGTGATTATAGAGGACAATATTTGCCTCCTGCACCCTACAGTATTGTAAAACAAGTCAACGGACGAGGCATGTATTCATTTTGTATGTGTCCTGGTGGTGTAGTTGCTCCATGTGCAACTTCTCCCGGAGAAGTAGTAACAAATGGTTGGTCACCTTCAAAAAGAGATCAGGCTACAGCTAATTCTGGAATCGTAGTTGAATTAAGAGTGGAAGATTTTAAACCTTTTGCGAAATACGGTCCTTTAGCAGGGCTGGCTTTTCAAAAAGACATAGAACAAAGAGCTTGGCAGTTAGCAGGAAAAACGCAACGTGTCCCTGCTCAGAAAATGGTAGATTTTTCACAAAAAAAACAATCCACCGAAATACCAAAAACGTCTTATGTGCCAGGTACAACAAGTGTTGAATTAGGAGAGGTATTTCCGTCGTTTTTAACGCAAACGCTACGTGAGGGCTTTATTCAATTTGGAAAATCAATGCGAGGCTATTTTACAAACGAAGCTATACTGCATGCACCAGAAAGCAGAACTTCCTCGCCCGTTAGAATTCCGAGAACATCGGATACATTGGAACATGTTCAAATTAAAGGTTTGTACCCGTGTGGGGAAGGGGCAGGTTACGCAGGAGGAATTATTTCCGCAGCCATAGATGGAGAAAAATGTGCACTAAAAATAGCAGAAAGCTTAAAAAAATGTAAGGTATGAATTTAACTGGTAAAACAATTTTACTAAGAGCACTTGAGCCAGAAGATATTGATTTTTTATATCAAATAGAAAACGATATGTCTTTGTGGGAATTGAGTCATACACAAACCCCATACAGTAAATGGGTATTGAAAAGCTATTTAGAAAATGCCCATCAAGACATTTATGAAGCTAAACAACTTCGATTAGCTATTGTATATCAAAGCACGCAGCAATTAATAGGGTTAATTGATTTGTTTGATTTTGATCCAAAAAATTGTCGTGCAGGCTTAGGTATAATTATTCAAGAGACATTTAGAGAAAAAGGAATAGGAACAGAAGCATTGCATTTGATTTGTAAGTATGCCTTTTCTCAACTTCATTTACATCAAATTTATGTTAATATTGGCTCAAAGAACGAAGCTAGTTTAAACCTTTTTACTAAATTTGGCTTCGAAAAAATTGGTATCAAAAAACAATGGAACAAAGTAAAGCATCAATTTGAAGATGAAATTATGTTCCAATATATTAATCCTAATTTATAACATTTTGGAAAAGAAAAAGTTACTTACAAAAATTTTTATTGCCTTTACGGTTGTTGTTATTATTGCTGGTAGTTATATAATAAATAAGGCCTTCACTTCAAATACAAAATTTGAGCAAGATGAGGTATTTGTTTATGTGCCAACAAATTCAGATTATGAAGCTGTAAAAAAAATATTAGCGCCTTATGTAGATAGTCAACAAAAAATTGATTGGGTGGCCGCAAAGAGAGGTTACAGCACAAATGTGAAAGCAGGTAAGTTTTTGTTAAAAAAAGGGATGAGTAGTTTTAGTATTGTAAGAGCTTTACGATTAAGTGTCCCTGTAAAGTTGGCTTTTAATAATCAAGAACGAATAGACGATTTGTATAAAAGAATTGCTTCACAAGTAGAACCTAATGAAGTACAATTAAAAGCTGTATTTGAAAATGAAAAATTTTTAGCAGATCATGGCTTGACAAAAGAGACGGTATTGACATTTTTTATTCCAAATACCTACGAGTTTTATTGGGATGTAACTGCAGAAGAATTGGCTGAAAAGTTTTCAAAAGAATTTCATAGATTTTGGACTGAATCAAGATTAGAAAAAGCAAAAGCCTTGCAATTAACTCCGGCTCAAGTATATATTTTAGCTTCAATAGTTCATAAAGAAACAGCTAAGGCCGATGAAAGACCTAGGGTAGCAGGGGTGTATCTAAATAGATTAAAACAAAGCATGCCTTTACAAGCTGATCCAACTGTAATCTATGCTCAGAAATTAGCACAGAACAATTGGAATTTAGTAATTAAACGTGTAATAAACGATGATACAAGAATTACATCGCCTTATAATACTTATCGTGTAACAGGTTTGCCGCCAGGGCCAATATTCATGCCAGATGTTAGCGCAATAGATGCTGTACTAAATGCAGAGAAACATAAGTATATGTATTTTTGCGCGAGTGTAGAAAAATTTGGTTACCATGAATTTGCCACTTCTTATGAGGAGCATTTAGTTATTGCTAAAAAATATGGCGCTTGGGTAGCTAAACAAGGTTATAAAAGATAATAAAGTAATATATATTATTTATAAAAACACTTCATCATTTGAAGTGTTTTTTTGTTCTAAATCTAAATTAACTTCTTGTTTTTCAGGAGTTTTGGATGTCACAAATAGATATAAAAATTCGTTAAAGCATTGATTTTCAATAATATTAAAATAAAGTTGTATATTTGCACCGTTAATTCAAATGGAAAATTGCTTTTTTACACGTTTTAAAAGAACAATTTTTTACGCATTCTTATTTTAGAAAGCCCATTTGAGAAAATCATTTAAATGAGAAAAGACATTATTGTTTTTGGAGTTACAATTGCGTTATTAGTAATGATAAGTTCTGGTTTTAGAGCTTTTGATTCAGCAAAGATTAAAAATTTTCATATTTCTGAAAATGAAATTTTTAAGTATCACGTACCTTCCAAAGAAGAATCCTTAAAAATGAATGTAGTAGCACCTTATGTGGGAAAAACATTTATAGGATTTAAACAAGCATTAGCGGCAAAAGAATCAGCAGGATTGTATGGTTTAGTTAATGCGTATGGTTACATGGGTAAATACCAATTTGGTAGAACAACCCTTCGTAACGTAGGAGTTCATGATTTCAAACATTTTTTGAATAACCCAGAAATGCAAGAAAAAGCTTTTGATGCTTTATTAAGTATTAATAAATGGGAATTGAGAAAAGAAATCAAAAAGTATGCAGGTAAAACCATTAGAGGTGTTGAAATTACCGAATCTGGTTTACTAGCTGCTGCACACTTAGGAGGTGCAAGTTCTGTTAAAACTTTTTTAAGAAGTAACGGAAGAAATGGTTTTAGAGACGGTTTTGGAACTTCTATTAAAACGTATTTAAGACGTTTTAAAGGGTTTGATACTACGGTTATAGAACCAAATAGATTTGCAAAAATTTAATTTTTTTGTATACTAAAAATGCAAGGTCGGTTTTGTAAATCGACCTTATTTTTTTTCCATTCTTGAATGGTTTTTGTTTTGATAAATTCTGTGGGCAGTGTGATATCACAAGCTATACTTAACAAGGTCTGTGGATGTAAAATTTGCAATAAATCGTCTAAAAATTTAGTATTTCTATAAGGTGTTTCCATAAAAATTTGCGCTTGATTTTTTTCAAAAGACCATTTTTCTAAATTTCGTAAAGCTACTTTCTTTTCATTTTTATCAATCGGTAAATAGCCATTAAACGCAAAACTTTGCCCGTTTAATCCACTACCCATAAGTGCGAGAAGAATAGAGCTTGGTCCCACTAGCGGCACAACTTGTATGCCTTTTTCGTGAGCTAATTTTACAATTGCAGCCCCAGGATCTGCAATTCCAGGGCAACCTGCTTCACTAATAATACCTACATGTTTACCTTCTAATAAAGGAGCAATCATTGTTTTATGGTCTTGTATGTCAGTATGTTTGTTTAATACCGATAATCGTAGAGAAGGTTGTGGTTTTTCAGGTAAAATAGATTTGATGAAACGACGTGCTGTTTTTTCATTTTCAACAATGTAATCATCCAATAAGGCAATACATCTTGCTATTGTTTGTGGTAGTACATCGTTTGGATTTACTGTAAGTTCGCCTGGGTTAGATAAGGTACAAGGAATTAGATATAATTTTCCATAAGATGTGGCAGACATAATTTTCCTATTTTGAGGGTGTAAAATTAGTAAAAAAGTGATGAATTTTTCATTTATTTCAGTTTTTCTGCAACTTTTGTGCATGCTTCATCAAGTAATTGATACACGTCTTCAAAACCTTTTATATCTCCATAGTAAGGATCGGGAACTTCTAAATTTTGATTCGGATAAAGTTCGTTTAAAATTAAATGCACTTTTTGTTTAGCAACCTCATTTGGAGCTAACTTTAATACGTTAGCATAATTGCTTTTGTCCATTACATAGATGTAATCAAAAATCTCGAAATCAGTAGGGTGTAATTGACGACATTTTTGGTTGTGGATAAAGACACCATGTTTTTTTGCCACAGCTATAGAACGGTAATCTGGAGCTTCACCAACATGGTAATTTGCTGTTCCAGCACTATCGACTAAACAGAGCTCTTTAGAAATTTTTGATTGTAAAATACCTTCAGCTAACGGAGAGCGACAAATATTGCCAAGACAAACCATTAAAACCTTTTTAGGCATGTGTTAAGCGCTTAGTTTTTTGTTGATGTCTTCCACAAACTTTCTAAATTGTTTGTCTGTAGCTACAAGGTTGTCTACTGTTTTACAAGCGTGAAGCACAGTAGCATGATCTCTATCTCCAATTACGTTGCCAATATTTGCCAATGATGATTTTGTAAATTTCTTAGCAAAGAACATGGCTAATTGTCTAGCTTGAACAATATGACGTTTTCTCGTTTTTGATTTTAACGTTTCTGTGTCTATTTGGAAATAATCGGAAACAACTTTTTGAATGTAATCAATAGAAATTTCACGTTTGATATTTTTAACAAATTTCTCTACAACTTGCTTAGCTAGTTCTAAAGTAACTTCACGTTTATTGAATGATGATTGTGCAATTAAGGAAATAATAGCACCTTCTAATTCTCTAACATTCGTTTTGATGTGTTTAGCAACATATTCCACAATTTCATCAGGCATTTCAACACCGTCTCTATATAAAATATTTTTTAAGATAGAAATACGTGTTTCATAATCTGGCTGGTGTAATTCTGCAGATAGTCCCCACTTGAATCGAGACAATAAACGTTGTTCAATGTCTTGCATATCAACTGGCGCTTTATCAGAGGTAAGAATTACTTGTTTGCCGTTTTGGTGTAAATGGTTGAATATGTGGAAAAATACGTCTTGCGTACCTGCTTTACCTGATAAAAATTGTACATCGTCAATAATTAAAACGTCTATCAAATGATAGAAATGAATAAAATCATTACGGGTATTCTTTTTAACGGCTTCAATATATTGTTGTGTAAAAATTTCAGCAGAAATATATAATACTGTTTTTTCAGGATATTTGTCTTTTATTTCAACACCAATAGCATGCGCTAAATGTGTTTTTCCAAGACCTACACCACCAAAAATCAATAAAGGATTGAATGAAGTTCCTCCTGGTTTGTTAGCAACGGCCATACCTGCACTTCTTGCTAATCGGTTAGAATCCCCTTCTAAAAAGTTATCAAAGCTGTAATTAGCATTTAATTGCGATTCAATTTTTACATTTCTAATTCCAGGAATTATAAATGGGTTTTTTAACTCAGGATTTTTATTGCTAATTGGTACATCAATTTCCTGTGTTTTAACAGACGAGCGATGTGTACTAGGAATTTGCTCTGTAAATGGAAGTTTATTGCCATAAGTGTTTTCCATTTTAATTTTGTACACTAACTTTGCCTGATTTCCAAGTTCTTTAGTTAATGCTGTTTTTAAAATGGTCACATAGTGCTCTTCTAGCCATTCATAAAAAAATTTACTTGGCACTTGAATATGTAAAGCGTTATCTTCTGTAAGATTAATTGCTACAATAGGTTCAAACCAAGTTTTATAAGCTTGATCTTGAATATTGTCTTTGATAAATGAGAGGCAATTATTCCATACAGCAGTCGCATTATTCATAATGTTAGTAATTTTTTTATAGTTTGTAATTCTGAATTCTAGGGGGTGAAAACAAAGTTAAAATATCTTAACTGTTGTTTTCGAGCTGGAGTGCAAATATGTGAACAATTTTTTGTAAAAAAAAATTAAATAGCACTTGATTTTTAAAAAAAAAAGTTGTATTAAATTAGCTGTTGAAATTTGTTTATACAAATACATTGTTGAATATTCAATTTTTTAAATAGTTGTTTGTCAAATCATTAATAAAAATAAAAAAAAGTAATTCGTAAATGAAAGATTATCAATTTCAAGTTAGAGTTAGATATGCTGAAACAGATCAAATGGGAGTCGTGTATCATGGTAATTATGCACAATATTTTGAAATGGGTCGGGTAGAGTGGTTAAGAAATTTTGGTGTTTCGTATAAATGGATGGAAGAAAATGGAGTCATGTTACCTGTTGTTTCGTTGCAAATGAATTATAAAAAACCAGCCTATTATGACGACTTATTAACAGTGAAAACTATTTTTAAATGTCAAACTTCAGTGAAAATTGAATTTGATTATGAAATTTATAATGAAGCAGGTGTTTTGTTGACTACAGGATATTCAATGTTGGTTTTTGTGGATAAAAACACAGGAAAGCCTATGTTGCCTCCTCATTATGTTACTGATAAATTGAAAGATTTATAACACATCTAAATGAACCTCAAATGCATTTGTAAAAATAGTGTGTATTTCTTCTGTGTTTTTTTTACGTGTAGCTATTTCAATTTGACAATTTAAGTCCATTTTTTGGTTAACAATAGTGAGGTTTTTCTCTTTGATAATACGCATTACTTTATTCATATTTTTATACTCAAAAGTAAGTATAAAATGCTGATCAATTGTTTTTTCTACAATTTCGGCAGCGGATAAGGTATGTTGCGCACATGTTTTGTAAGCAGAAATTAAGCCTCCTACACCCAATTTTACACCTCCAAAGTAGCGCACAACTACAACTAATGTGTTTGTAACTTCAAAGGATTGAATTTGACCATAAATGGGCATGCCCGCACTGTTATTAGGTTCCCCGTCATCATTGACTCTAAATTTTAGTTGTTCTGTGCCAATTTGATACGCATAGCACCAATGTCTTGCAGAAAAATGTTCTTTTTTTAAAGTTTCAATGTGTGTTTTTACCTCTTCTTCATGGAGTATAGGAAAAGCATACCCAATGAATTTACTATTTTTTTCTTTAAATAAAATTTCAGTAACAGATGCTGCTATTGTTTTGTAGGTGTCTTTTATAGTAATAGAATTCAAGGCTTTAGTTTTTAGTAATAGTCTTATAGAATGTTTTTTTGGAATAAATCAACAACATCTTCTTGACCTACTTGAAGATGCCAAGTTTGTATGCCAAGTTCTTCAGCAGCTTTGATATTTTCAAGTTTGTCATCAACAAATAAGGTTTTTTTAGGTGTAAGGTTATGATTGTTCAGTACAAATTGAAAGGCTTTGGCCTCTGGCTTTCTAAAACCAAATTCAAATGAAAAATAAACTTTTTCAAAACAACTATAAAATTCTCTTGCAAAAGATTGTCCGACTTTGTGTTCAAACTTTTCAATATGAGTAGCGTCTGTATTGCTTAATAAATATAATTTGTATTTTGAAGTGAGCATTTGTAAAAATTCTAAACGCTCTAATGGAAAATCAAGTAAAATAGTATTCCAGGCTTCTCTAATTTGTATCAAATCAGCATGAGGAATTTGCTTTTGAATACCTTGTATAAAGGCTAATTCCTCCATTTTTCCGGTTTCATAATCCTGATTTAAGCGATCAAGTTCTTCATTCCAATCCGTTAAACCTAATTTTTTTAAGGTTTCTAATGGGGCAGTTGCGTTTAAATTGATAAACACATTACCAAAATCAAAAATAATTGCATTAATCATAATTACAGAAAATTTTAAGTTGATCTCCGTTTAGGGTTTGTTCAAATATTGGTTTTCCATTAAACACAGGCGCTTTTTTACCGTTACCAAATTTTTCATTACCTGTAAATATTCGAATTTCATCCCATAAATCTAAATCTATAAAAGATTGTAGTGTTTCACGACCACCTTCTACCAATATAGAGGATATGTTTTTCTCAAATGCAATTTTTAAAATATTGAAAATGAGATTTTTATCAAATATAACATTTTCATAATTAGTATGCTCTGAATTTTTATAATTTTCTTGTTCTGTAAAAATTAGTGTAGTTTGTTTATTGTCTTTAACATTAAAATTTGGATTTATTTTACCCGATTTATCAAATACAAGTCGAATCGGATTTGTACCTGCCCAATCTCTAGTATTTAAATGAGGATTGTCTGTAAGTACAGTCTTTGTACCAACTAAAATTGCCTCTTCTTCACTACGCCATTTATGTACAAGTTGCCGTGAATAGACATTTGTAATCCAAATGGGTTGTAATTGATTGTGTTCAGTAAGTTCTGGCATTATGGGAGCTATAAATCCATCTTTTGTTTCAGCCCATTTTAAAATTATAAAAGGACGTTTTTTAGTATGAAATGTAAAAAAACGCTTATTGAGTTCTAGACAGGCCTTTTCTAGCACACCTACTGTCACATTTTTACCTTGTTCTTTAAGTTTGTGAATCCCTTTTCCAGCTACTTTTGAATGCGAATCTATCGTGCCAATGACTACATTTGGAATGTCATGTTGTAAAATTAAATCACAACAAGGAGGTGTTTTACCAAAGTGACTACAGGGTTCTAAATTGACATATAGTGTAGCTTCTTTTAAAAGTGTTCTGTCTTTAACAGATTGAATAGCAAGAACTTCGGCATGAGGTTCGCCTGATTTTCTGTGCCATCCTTCACCAATTATTTTACCCTCATGTACAATAACACTACCTACAAGAGGATTGGGATAGGTTGTGCCTAATCCATTTTTAGCCAATTGTAGGCAACGATTCATGTAAAATTCATGGGTATTCATAGAGCAAATTTAGTATTTTTACACTTTATTTATACTATGAATTACCAAATTAGAAAAATACGCCTTTCAGATAATCCTTTTATAGCGAAGGTAATTAGGAATGTTTTTCATGAATTAGATGCTCCAAAAGAAGGTACAGCTTATGCTGATCCAATACTAGACAGTCTTTTTGAGGAATATCAAATACCCCAAACTGTTTATTTTGTGGTAGAAGTTGATGGAGAAATTTGTGGTGGTGCAGGAATTGGAATGTTAGATATTAACGATCCTACTATTTGTGAGTTGCAAAAAATGTATTTTGCGCCAAAAATAAGAGGCAAAGGAATTGCTAAAGAAGTAATGCAGATGTGTTTAAATTTTGCTAAAGAACAAGGTTATCTTTATTGTTACATTGAAACGTTATCATTTATGAAAGCCGCTCAACAATTATATAGTAAATCCGGATTTGACTATATTGATAAACCGCTTGGCGCAACCGGACATACAAGTTGCGATGTGTTTATGCTAAAAAAACTATAAAATGGAGCTTCATAGACTTAAACATACTTTTATTGAAACTTTACTGCCCATATATGCAGACCAACAAGAAATAGAAAGTTTCTTTTTTATACTTACGGAACATTTACATCAAATGAAACGGATAGATGTGGCTTTGCATCCTGATTTTAAACTTTCAAATGACTATTTAGCAAAATGGATGGAAATTATCCAACAGTTAAAAGAGGAAAAACCTATACAGTATATAGTAGGAGAGTCATGGTTTTTCGGTTTGCGATTTGAGGTAAACGAAAACACATTGATTCCAAGACCTGAGACCGAAGAATTAGTAGCATGGATTTTAAATTCGCCCATTATCCATCATCCGACATCCATCACCATTTTAGACATTGGAACCGGAACAGGATGTATTCCAATTTCTTTAAAGACAAATTTACCACAAGCGAAGGTTTTAGCAATTGATGTTTCTGAAAAAGCAGTACAAGTAGCAAAGCGAAATGCGAAATTAAATGAGGTTGAAATCAATTTTATTCAAGCCAACATATTAGAAGTAGAGGATTTATCAAAACTCTCAACTTCCAACTTCCAACTCTCAACTAATTTTGATATAATCGTATCTAATCCGCCTTATGTACGTCATCTGGAAAAGACTGAAATAAAGAAAAATGTAGTAGATTATGAACCCCATTTAGCCTTATTTGTGGACGATTCAGATGCATTACTTTTTTATAGAAAAATTGCTCAATTAGCCTTACTCAATTTAGCACCAAATGGATTCCTTTTTTTTGAAATAAATCAGTATCTAGGAAAAGAAACCGTCGAATTACTGGGTGATTTAGGATTTAAAAACATAGAATTAAGAAAAGATATTTACGGAAATGATAGGATGATTCGATGTGAGAAGAATTAAAATAAAACGATTCTGAAAGTAAGGGGATTTACAAATTACGAATTATGAATTACGAATTTGAAGATTTGAAAATTGAATTCTGATGACTAAAAGCTGACTTCTCGATAAACTTTGCTTCTAGAAGTGAGGAGTTGGGAGTTAGCTTTGTGAAATTTTGTATTACAAATTATTCATATCTCAATGCTTCTACCGGGTCTAGTTTAGATGCTTTTATTGCAGGATATAATCCAGAAAATATGGTTACCACGCACGTAGTAATAAAGGCAGCAAACATAGCCATCCAAGGAATCGTAAATTCAAAACCAAATGCCATAGCTATCAACGTACCGGTAATAATTCCTAAAATAATCCCTAACACTCCTCCCAATTGACCAATAACGAATGTTTCGGTAAAGAATTGCCATGCTATAGTACTTCGTTTAGCACCTAAAGATTTTCGAATACCTATTTCTCTAGTTCGTTCAGAAACAGATACTAACATGATATTCATCAAAGCAATTGAGGAGCCAAAAACAGTAATTACACCTATAACCCATGCCGCAATACTTAATGTCTTAGTGTTTTCTAAAATACGTTGTATTAAATCGTCACTTCGTTTTATACCAAAATTAGCTTCTTTAATGGGACTTAGTTTTCGTACTCTACGCATAGCTAAAGTAGCATTATCAACTGCTTCATCTAGTAACGCTTCATTGTTTACTTTTATATCAATATCATAATTAATGTTAGGCGAAGAAAATAAAGAACGGGCAATTTGTGTAGGAATCATGATGCGTAAATCCTGATTGTTTCCAAAAGTTGCTCCTTTTTCCTTTAATAAGCCTATTACTTTAAATTTTGCTCCCCTAATCGATATCGTTTTGTCTATGGGATTTACACCTTCAAATAAACCCTCTTCAAAATTGGCACCTAATACACAAACATAATTTGAATTAGTCACGTCAAACATGTTTAAATTGCGCCCTTTTGTGAGCTCTAATCCTTTATTTGGAATATAATTTTCATCAATACCTAATACGGAAATTTCTGGATCGGTTTTTTCGTTTTCATATTTTACTTCTGCATTCGAAACAGCTGTAAATGAAAGTGAAGTAGTGGTAAATGGAAAATCAAATTTTTTCTGAAATTCTTTAGCTTGTGGATAACTAATTATTGGATTAACTTTTTCTTCTGTCTTGTTTCTATTTATTTGTGAAGAAAAATCGTATTGACTAATAGAAAATGTATTAGAACCCATTGAAGCAAAATTCTTTAATAGGGTATTGTCTAATGCCGAAACAACAGTTAAGATACCTACTAAAGCCCAAATACCTATAGCAATGATAATAATCGTTAATACAGTTCTTAAAATTTGACTTTTTATAGAACCTAAAGCAATTTTTGTATTTTCTCTAAATAATCCAATCATATTTATAAGACATAATTTAGAGTGAAATGTTACACAAATAAAGTAAGAATTTAGAATTTAAAATTTAGAAAGTAAAAGTTCCGAAATTTTAAATCGCTGAATTGATTTTTAATACTGCCAAATATATACGATATTTGCACAATAGAAATTTTTTTATTTCTGTTTTTTTCAGAATTCTAAATTCTAAATTCTAAATTTAAAATGGCACAAAAACCAACTATCCCAAAAGGCACAAGAGATTTTTCTTCTACAGAAGTTTCGAAAAGAAATTATATCTTTTCTATTATTAAATCAAATTTTGAACAATTTGGTTTTCAGCCTATTGAAACCCCAACGTTTGAAAATTCAGAAACCTTAATGGGAAAATATGGTGAAGAAGGTGACCGTTTGATTTTCAAAATTTTAAATTCTGGAGATTATTTAGAAAAAGTTGATACCCAATTATTACAAGAAAAAAACACAAAAAAGTTAACTTCAAAAATTTCTGAAAAAGCCTTGCGTTATGATTTAACCGTGCCTTTTGCGCGTTACGTAGTGCAGCATCAAAATGAATTAGAATTTCCCTTTAAGCGCTATCAAATTCAACCTGTTTGGCGTGCCGATCGTCCACAAAAAGGAAGATTTAGAGAGTTTTATCAATGCGATGCAGATGTTGTAGGTTCTAATTCTTTATGGCAAGAAGTGGAGTTTATACAATTATATGATACTGTTTTTACGCAATTAGGTTTAAAAGGTGTTACCATTAAAATAAATAACCGTAAAATATTATCAGGAATAGCTGAAGTAATAGGTGCTTCGGATAAATTAATAGATTTTACCGTTGCCTTAGATAAATTAGATAAAATAGGAGAAGAAGGTGTAAAAAAAGAAATGCTTCAAAAAGGAATCTCTGCACAAGCATTAGAAAAAGTGCAACCTTTATTTACCTTTACAGGAACTATCAATGAAAAAATTGCAAAATTAGAGCAGTTACTTCAAGCCTCATCAGAAGGTCTTAAGGGAGTAGAAGAGTTGCAATTTATTTGTGACGCTTTGTCAACTTTAGGTTTGCAAACGGCTAATTTCGATTTAGACGTAACGCTAGCCCGTGGCTTAAATTACTATACAGGTGCTATATTTGAAGTGGCGGCACCAGAGGGTGTTGCTATGGGTTCTATCGGTGGAGGTGGAAGATATGACGATTTGACGGGTATTTTTGGTCTTAAAAACATGAGCGGCGTGGGTATTTCTTTTGGACTAGATCGAATTTATTTAGTATTAGAAGAATTAGACTTGTTTCCAGTTACAGTTACCACAAAACCACAAGCGCTATTTTTAAATTTTGGGCAAAATGAAGCTATTTATGCTTTACAAAGTATTTCACAATTAAGGCGTGCAGGTGTCCGTGTTGAATTGTACCCGGATGCTTCAAAATTAGATAAACAATTTAAATACGCGGAGAAAAAAGGGATTCCTTTTGTGGTTTTGGTAGGAGAGGAAGAAATGAAAAATCGTGAATTTAAATTAAAAAACTTAGCAACTGGCGAACAAAAAACAGTAGCATTAGCTGCATTAACTGCTATGCTATCGGCTAATTAATAGATTAAGAATTTACGGTGTATGAATAAATATTTCAAAGAATTTCGATATAATTTTAATTTAGCCATACCTGTCATTGCAGGAATGGTGGGACATACGCTCGTAAGTGTAGTAGATAATATTTTTGTGGGACAATTAGGTTCAGCAGAATTAGCCGCTGTGTCGTTGGGTAATAGTTTTGTTTTTATTGGGATGTCCATTGGTATCGGTTTTTCTACAGCAATTACACCCATTATAGCTGAGTTTGATGCTCAAAAAAATATAGAAAAAGGAAGAAGTGCTTTTCAAAATGGATTAGCATTATGTACTATTTTAGGCTTTGCCTTATTTTTTTTATTAGTAGCTGCTAAACCTTTATTGCGTTTTATGAATCAGCCTGAAGATGTAGTAAAATTAGCGATTCCTTTTTTAGATATTGTTGGTTTTTCCTTAGTACCATTAATTGTTTTTCAAGCGTATAAACAATTTGCAGATGGTATGAGTGAAACTAAGTATTCCATGTTTGCCACCATTATAGGTAATGTTATCAATATTGTCATTAATGCGTTATTAGTTTTTGGATTATTAGGTTTTCCAAAATTAGGCATAGTTGGCTCTGCTATTGGCACACTCGTTGCACGTATTTTTATGGTGCTTTATATGCATTATATTTTAGCAAAAAAAGAGAAGTTTAAGCCCTATTTTACACGTTTTGGTTGGCAATCATTTGAAAAAGGAATGGCAAAAAAAATCATTGCACTTGGTATACCTTCTTCTATGCAAATGTTTTTTGAAGTTGCTTTGTTTACCGGCGCTATATGGTTATCAGGAATGATTGGTACAACGAGTCAAGCTGCTAATCAAATAGCGTTAAGTTTAGCGTCAATTACCTTTATGTTTGCTATGGGGTTAAGTGTTGCGGCTATGGTTAGAGTAGCCAATCAAAAAGGAGTACAAGATTATAAAAAATTACATACTGTAGCACATTCTATTTTTTTAATGGCGATCATTTTAGAATTGATTTTTGCATTATTATTTATGATAGGGCATGATTTTTTCCCAAAACTATTTGTAAATTTAGAAACACAAGCTACATTACATGATACTGCTGAAGTAATAGGTATTGCTTCAAAGTTAATATTTGTTGCTGCTTTTTTTCAATTGTTTGATGGAATGCAAGTAGTAGTGCTGGGCGCATTACGTGGCATGCAGGATGTTAAAATTCCAACGGTAATTACGTTTATTGCGTATTGGATTATTGGTTTTCCTGTGTCTATTTATTTAGGAAAATACACAAATTTAGGGGCAGTGGGTGTATGGATAGGTTTATTGGCAGGCTTGGGTGCGGCGTCAATATTATTATATATTAGATTTAGACATTTATTAAAAAACAAACTATAGAGCATGGAATTACCAAAATTTATTTTAGGCGATAATACTGATTTTCCAGATGAAATATTTATTGTGCATTTAGAATTTCCAAGATTTTTAATCAATTTGAAGGATGATTCTGTAGAATTTTTAGAAGATATTTCGGAAGAAGATGATGCAGAGTTAGAAGCAGAAATGGAGCATTTAATAGAAGAAGCTGGTGCTTTCTATGATAGAGAAATGAAAAGATATGAAGAGTAATTAGTTTTGGTTAATTAATTACGGTGTTTATTTTACTCCATAATTCATTATCAAAATTGCTTAATGCAAAATTACTTGTATCTGCGGCATTTCCCATTCGTATAATTACCAATTTTCTACTGGGTACAACATAAATTTTTTGGTCATTTTTTCCTAATGCACAAAATAAATCTGAAGGTGCATTGGGTATTAAGCTTCCTTGAAATTGTATTTGTGTTGAAGGTAGGCGATAACTGTTTTTGCCATTCAACCACCACAAATAACCATACGCTTGATTAATATTTTGAGACGTTGAAGCAGCAAGATTCATATAATTTTCAGGCACTACAACAGTACCGTCCCATTTCCCTTTAGTAAGCGCTAAAAGTCCAAATCGAGCCATACTTCGTGTTGTACTCCAATAAACACTATTGTTGTTTGATTGTATCCATGATCCACTCATGCCGATTTTACTTTTCAACTTAGCTGTAAAATAAGTATCCCAATTTTGCCCTGTTGCATTAGCTACAACCTGTTGTAGTTTTACATACACGTTATCATATGCCCATCTTGTACCTGCATCTGCTGTGTATATAAGGCACCCTGGGTTTACACAATCATCAAGCGTAGGGTCTGTGCTGTCATTAAAACTATCGTCTAAGCCCGATGTCATCGTTAATAAATGTTTACAAGTAATGAGCTGTTCTTTTGCAATGGGCGCTGAGGTCCATCCAGTTCCTAAATAATCAGAGACTTTGTTATTTGTATTGATATAACCCTCATGTTCGGCAATACCCGTAATAGAAGCCGTGAGTGTTTTCCCTGCACTCGCCCAGTACCATGGCATCCCAGCGCTATGGCCATTAAAATATTTTTCTACAACTATTCTTCCATTATGAAGTATAATGAAACCTTTTGTGTTTTTTTGTTCTAAATAAGTATATAACGTTTGTAGATTAGCTGTGTTCCAACCCATGCTTTCTACAGATTTGGTTTCCCAGCTCGTTTCTGATGTGATAGGAGGGAAGTACATCGTTTCTTCAGGCGGTGTAACACATCCACAATCATTTCCACTACAAGAAATAGTTAATAATACTAACGATATTAAAAATAGTTGTACTCTCATTCTGTGTTTTTTTATTTAGACAATATTAATTAGCTAAGGTTTAAAAAGCTATTTTATTTTATAAAATCACATTGTTTTAGCTTCATTCCAAAACACATCCATTTCAGCTAATGTCATTTCAGACAGTGGTTTGCCTATTTTATCTGCTTGTGCTTCTAAGTGTTGAAAACGGGTAATAAATTTCTTGTTTGTGCGTTCTAAAGCATCTTCAGGATTGATTTTTAAAAATCGCGCATAATTGATTAATGAAAATAATACGTCGCCAAATTCTTCTTCCATAGTTTTAGCAGTACCTTTTTCAACTTCTGCATGGAATTCTGCTAACTCTTCTTGTACTTTTTCCCAAACCTGATTTTTTTCTTCCCAGTCAAATCCAACACCTTTTGCTTTGTCTTGAATGCGACTTGCTTTTACTAGTGCAGGCAAACTTTTTGGTACACCTTCTAAAACCGATTTTTTACCTTCTTTTAACTTTAATTTTTCCCAATTTTGCTTCACTTCTTCCTCGTTTTCAACAAGTACATCACCATAAATATGTGGGTGTCTGTCAATTAATTTATCACAAATACTGTTAGTAACGTCTGCAATGTCAAAATCGTTTGTTTCGCTTCCTATTTTAGCATAAAAAACAATATGAAGTAGTAAGTCACCTAATTCTTTTTTGATTTCTTGTTTGTCGTTGTTAAGAATCGCATCACCTAATTCATACGTTTCTTCTATGGTTAAATGTCTTAAACTCTCAAGTGTTTGTTTTTTATCCCATGGACATTTGTCACGTAAATCGTCCATGATATCTAATAATCTATTAAAGGCAGCAAGTTGAGCTTTTCGAGAATACATATTCTAAAATTTTTGTAGGCTAAAGGTACAATTTATTTTTTAGGCATAAAAAAAACCGCACAAAGGCGGTTTTTATTTTTATGTGTTTTGAATTAGAATCTCCATCCTAATCTAAAAGCAGGTAATACATTTGGTTGTACTTTAAATGAAGTAGTACCGTCACCACCATCAGGTTTTGTGTTTAAAATTGCAACACCATAGTTTACTTCACATCCTAAATAAATGTTTGGCATGATGTAGTAATCAAATCCTGTAAATACTTGTGCAGAAACACCTAAAATAGTTTCTTTTGAAGCTGGATTTGTTAAATCAGCTGGTGTACTTGTAGATTGATAACCCACATTACCTTCATACCCCCAATAAGTTGATAGTCTTTCAGCACCTTTCATGTGATTTTCAACACCCACACCTAATGCAACTGTAAAATCAGTTTCAGCTCCTGTTTCTCCTGAGTTTGAAGCAGAAACATTACCTGTAAATCTCATTGCTTTAGTTTCGCTTGAAAATTTTCTTACTCTTATTCCAGGTATGTTACTACCATAGAAATTAGGTAAAGAAAACATTGAACTTGAAGCACCAGCAATATTTGGTGAAAAAGAAAGTTCAACTTGATAGCTTCCTGCAGATGGTTTTGTAAAAGTACCTGCATCAGTTTTGATTTGTGCATTTGCAATAGTGAATCCACAAATGGTAACAAAAGTTAAAATAATTTTTTTCATACTTAATTAATTTTAAATGTTATGGTACAAATTTATATAAATTATTTTTAGTTATCAACAAAAAAATCATATTTATTAACATTTTTTTCAATAAAAATTTCAATGCTTTGATTGTAAATTAATTATCGCAAACGATTGAAATAAGAACGTTTTTCTTTTTTGTAATATAAAGTTATTAACAATTTAAAATAACGGCTAATATAATGTGTTAATAATTAAAATATATATTATTTAGTATAAATGGTTTTATTAATTAATTTTAAACATAGAATCGCTAAAGTCAAAATTGTTTGTGTGCAATTGAAAATCATCAAATACGAATGAAAACAACAAAATTGTGAGATATACACTTATTAAGATGAGCGATACTATTGTTGCTGTTAATAAATATAATTTAAGTATGAAAAAGAAGTTGTTTTGGGTAATGCTGGTTATGAGTATTACAACTTATGGTCAAAAAGTGTTTTCGGTAGATTATTCAAACCAAGCAGCTATCAAAGTATTTGTGGTAAAGTATGAAAACCAAGCCGATTTAAAAGTCTTTAAAGTTAACTATGAAAATCAAGCAGGGACTAATAACGGAAAATGGTTTTTTACAAAATATGCTAATCAAGCCGATAAAAAGATCTATTTTGTAGACTATGAAAACCAAGCAGATGTTAAAATTTATTTTGTAGCCTATGAAAACCAAGCAGGGTGGCGAACTAAATCTAAGATGCAGTTGTTTTATTAAAAGGAATAGTATTAAAGAAAAATAGAACTATGAATAATTTAAAAGTAATAGGTTAATTATAGCGTTTTTTGCTTACTACATTTATAAACATCCAAATTGTTAAAAATAAATCCACGATTTCGACGATGTTTATAGATACTTGAATCGGCACTATTGAATACTACTCTTGGTTTATAGTTGCTTTAACTACACAAATAGGATAAATATTTTATTCACAAGATTTAACTACTTTTTTTATCATCATATTTTAAAACTCTTTTTTAACAGAGACTGCTCATTGTGCCTTATACATAACTCAATAAGTATTATTAATATACCTAAAAATATACGATAGGTATATTTGTGGTAGTATGTAATGAACAAATAAATAAGTTAATTCATAAAATTTGCCAAAAAAAATATTTATTCATGTTACAAAAATATATAATTACTTTTTGTTTATTATCTCATATAAATTATGCACAAGAACTCTTTTTTTCTCTCGGAAAAAATTATACTAAATTTAAATACACTAATTCTAATGGTCAAACGTTATCCGAGTTAGAAACAGGAACTGGTTTATTTTCAGAATTTGGTTTAGCATACATTCTTAATGATGCCGAAAATATCTATTATACTGGTAGTTTAAATTATAATCAATATAATTCAAAAGCCTATATTAATGATAGACGTTATGAATGGGAAACTAGTTATTTAGGTATTAAAAATACACTTTCGTTAAAGCTATTTGAAACACGAACATCATTTTCAACAAAAATTTGTTTAGGATTTAATCTATCACATATTATTGCTGGGAAACAAACTAATAATGGTGAAATATATAAAATAACAGCTAATAAAGAATTTAAAGGTATATTTCTTCAACCACTTACAGGTGTAGAATTTAATTATGAAATAAATTCGGATATATATGTTTCGTGCGGTTATTATTATTCTTATAGTATGAACTTAAATACAAGTATAGAAAAATTATATTTTTCAACAAATCAAGTACAAATTGGAATACATTTCAAACCAAAATAATTTTATTCAAAATGAAAAAACAAATTATTATTTTACTTTTATTTCTTTTTAATTATTCATTTGCTCAAACAGATGGAATGAGTTATCAAGCTATTATTTTAAATCCTAATTTAGAGTTACCTGGTATTAATGATTCTAATAATATACTCCCAAATAAACCATTAAAGATAAGGTTCTCAATCATTAGTTCTTCTGATCAAATTGAATATCAGGAAATACATCAAACACAAACCGATGAATATGGAATGATAAATTTAATTATTGGTAGTGGAACATCAACTGTAGGTATATATACTAATATTTTCTGGGATGGAACACCAAAGGATTTAAAAGTAGAATATAATTTGGGAGGTAGTTTTGAACTCTTAAGTTTACAACCTTTATTATTTACTCCATATGCATATCACAGAGACATCATTGCAAATGGAAATTTAAGTGTTTCTGGAAACACCCTTTTTACAGGTAATTTAACCGTAAATGGTACTACCAATTTAAACAATTCACTTTCTGTAAATAATGGAAGTCCTACGCAACTTTCAGGAATATTAAATGTGGTTGGTGCCTCAACTTTTAACAACAGCCTAACCGTAGCTAATGCAAGCCCTGCCTTGTTTACAGGTAATTTAACCGTAAATGGTACTACCAATTTAAACAATTCACTTTCTGTAAATAATGGAAGTCCTACGCAACTTTCAGGAATATTAAATGTGGTTGGTGCCTC
>JACCDH011782028.1_pt1 | contig 41306 bp, 33 predicted proteins | sample 7442481 | NCBI WGS metagenome assembly JACCDH01 (sample SAMN15323433, study PRJNA562643) | freshwater metagenome | isolation source: river surface water | place: USA:Blue River Watershed | collected 2017-08-15 | reverse complement strand
TCCGCGGTCCAGGGGCACCTGGCCCCACAAGGCCGCACTCAAGCCGAAGACGATCGCACCCTCGAGTTGGGCGCGAACCGTGTCGGGGTGCACGACGGTGCCGGCATCCAGTGCACAGACGATGTGGTGCACACGCGGCCGGCCCTGCACCAGGCTGACCTCGGCCACCTGTGCGCAGATCGAGCCAAAGCTCTCGTGCAGTGCCAGACCCAGTGCGCGGCCAGCGGGCATGGGCCGGCCCCAGCCCGCCGCTTGCGCGGCGGCCTGCAGCACCGCGCGGTGGCGGGGCCGGTGCTGCAGCCATTGCTCACGCAAGGTCAGGGGGTCACGGGCCAGTGCCTGAGCCACCTCGTCGATGAAGCACTCGGTGAAGAAGGCGTTGTAGGAGTGGCCCACGCTGCGCCAATACCCGACGGGCAGCACCGATGGGCACAGCACCTGTTCGACAGTTTGCTGGGGTATGGCGTAGGGCAGGTCGTGGGCGCCTTCGATCTGGGACTTGTCCGGCAGCACCGGCATCGCGTCGTTCCAAGGGCCCGGAAACAAGCGCTTGGTCGTGCCCTCTGAGAGCGAGGGCGCCACCACCTTGATGTGCAGGGCGCTGAGTGCAAGCCCCTGAGGCCCAGCACCCCCCGCCGTCCCGGCCGAGGGCTTGGCCAGCGCTGCGCGCATGCGGGCCACAGCAGCCGGCCGGTACACATCGTGCTGCAGGTCCTGCTCTCGCGTCCACATCAGATGCACCGGGGTACCGGGCATCTTCAGGGCCAGATGCGTGACCTGTTCCACGATGTCGGTTTCCAGGCGCCTGCCAAAACCACCGCCCAGATAGGGCACCTCCAGCTGCACCTGATCCATGTCCAACTGGGCGATTTGTGCGGCACGCCAGCGCGCCAGGATGGGCGACTGGGTGCCGGTGTACAGCTGCAGCCGTCCCGCTTCAAAGCGCGCAGTGGCGTTCAGGGGTTCCATGGCCGCATGTGCCAGGTAGGGCACCTGGTAGTCGGCTTGAAGGGTTTGGTCGGCCTTGGCCAGCGCAGCGGCGGTGTCGCCCAGGTTTCGAAACCGTGTGCCCGGGGTGTCATCGAGCGCGTCCTGCATGGTCTGCAGCTGCGCAGCCGCGCTGTGACCGGCGTTGAGCCCTGGGTCCCATTCCAGCTCCAAGGCTTGCGCGCCCTGGAGGGCCTGCCAGGTGTGGTCAGCCACCACCGCCACGGCGGGCACGGACCAGTCGGGAAACTCGTGCACCGCCCGCACGCCGGGCAGCTGCAGCGCCTTGCGGGCATCGGTCTTCACCAAGCGACCGTGCACATACGGGCAGGTGCGCAGCACCGCCCGCTTCAGGCCGGGCCACACGGGGTCAGAGCCAAAGGCGGCGCGGCCCGTCGTCTTGTCTGGGGTGTCCAGTCGTTTGGGCGAGGTGCCGATCAGGGTCCATTGGGACGGTGGCTTGAGGCTCAGCGTGGATGGTGGCTCCAGGGGTTTGGCAACCCACAGGGCCGCCAGCTCGCCGTAGGACAAGCGGCGGTCACTTCCCAGGTGCCGCACCTGTCCTTGCTCCACTTGGCACTGCTGCGGTGGCACCTGCCAGTGGCGGGCAGCCGTGGCCCGAAGCACTTCGCGGGCCGAGGCGCCTGCCCAGCGCATGGGTTCCCAGGCGGCGCGCACGCTGGTGGAGCCTCCCGTGATGTTGAGCGACAACATCACCGACGTGCTCGACAACGCCCAGCGCGCGGCCTGCACCCACCACCCCTGGTCATCGGGTTGGAAGGGCAACACCGCATGCAGCAAGGCGGTGTTGGCATACACGCGGCCTGGGCCCGCGGCTTCGACGCTCACTTGTGACCAGGGAACCTCGAGTTCCTCGGCCACCAACATGGCCAGGGCGGTGTGCACCCCTTGGCCCATCTCGGCCCGTGGCAGGGCCACGGTGACGCGCCCGTCGGGCGCCAGGCGCACCCAAGCGTTGAGCGCCACGCCACCGGCCCCTTGCGAGGCACCGGCGGCCTGGGCAGCGTCCGCAGGCCGCGGTGCCTGGCCCTGTTCACGGGGGTCCATCGGGCTGCAGCCCACGATCAAGGACCCGCCCGCGCCCACGCCCAACATCAAGAAACGTCGGCGTGAGGGTTCGGTGGGCATCGGATGGGTCGGCATCGGGGGTTCCTGTGGTGGCCCAAGCTTACCGGCAGCGCAGCCGGAAGGGGGATGCGGCTCGCGCTAAGCTTGATCCATGCAGGTGAATTTGGATGCCCTTGCAGGATCGCCACCGGCCCGGGACTGCGGCCGGGTGGGCTTCATCGGTGCGGGCCGGGTGGGTCAGGCCCTGGCGCAGGCCTTTGCGCAGGCTGGCGTGGCCGTGGCGGCGGTCAGCAGCCGCAGCCTCGCATCGGCGCAGGCTTTGGCACAGCCCTTGGGCGCCATGGGCAGCCGGCCGCTGGTGCAGCCGCAGCTGGATGTGATGGTGCAGGCCTGCGACACCGTTTTCATCACGGTGCAGGATGACCACATTGCCGATGTGGCCCAGGCGCTGCCGAGGCGCCCAGGCCTGTGCGTGGTGCACTGCAGTGGCGCCACGGAACTCGACGCTTTGTTGCCGGCCGCTGCGGCGGGCAGCACCGTGGCGGGCTTCCATCCCCTGCACACCTTTGGCGATGTGGCCACCGCCCTGGCCACGCTGCCAGGCAGCGCCGTGGCGGTGGAGTCCCCCGACCCCCAAACCGCCGCCGGGCTGGCAGCCTTGGCACGCCGCATCGGCATGCGCCCCTTCGAACTGCCGCCAGGCAGCCGTGCGCTGTACCACGCCAGCGCGCACTACGCCGGCTCGTTTGTGGTGACCTTGATGGCGCAAGCCGTGCAGCATTGGGCCCGCTTTGGCGTGCCGCCAGAGCAGGCCTTGGAGGCGCTGGTGCCTTTGTTGCAAAGCACCGTCAAGGCCATTGACGCGCAGGGCGTGGGCACGGCCCTGGCCGGTGTGGTGGCCCGCGGCGACCAAGGGGTGCTGGCGCGCCACCTGCAGGCCTTGGCCGAGGTGGGCCCCGCGCAACGGCAGCTCTACGCGGACTTGAGCCTGTGCAGCTTGCAGCTGGCGCGTGCCACGGGCCGGCTCAGCGACGCGCAGGCGCAGGCCCTGCAGGCGCTGCTGAACGCACCGCCTTCAGCCGGCGGCCGCTGAGCTCAGCGCGCGGGCTTGCGGCAGCTGCGCCGCCTGCCAACACGTTTGCACGAGCGCCTGGACGCGTTGCCGGCCCAAGACCGCATCGGCCTGTGCATGGAACTTGTCGGCCAAGGCCGCATCGCTCATGGGGCGTTGCAGCGAGCCGATGGCATGCTCCACAAACACCCGCAGCCGGCGCCCATCGCGCAACACGGCCGTCACGTCGGCAGCCGCTTCGTCGATGGCGTCATCCACCGTGGCCACCACCTTGCGGCGCAAGGCCACCACGTCGGGCCGCGTGACCACCGCATCCTCGTACTCAGGCTCGCCCGCACGGCCAAAGATGAGCCCGGCGGCGCAGCCGTGATACACGCTGAACTTGCCCTGTAGACCATCGGCGGGTTCCTTCTTGCCCGTGAGCTCCAGCACCAGGGAGTGGACCTTCAGCTCAATGCGCTCAACATCATCGGGCCGCACACCCTGCTCGCGCAGCTGCACGCACGCATCGATGCTGGGGTGGATGACGATCCCGCAGGCAAAGGGCTTATAGGTGTTGAAGGAGATCTCAAAGCGTTGGCCGAGCTCATCGGTGGCCTCGTTCCAGTTGCACTTGGTGGAGACCACCTGCGCAAAGCCCCGCGGGGCCTCCAGCGCCCGGGGGCTGGCGGTGTAGCCATGCCGGGCCAGCAGGGCCGATGTCAGGCCCGCGCGGGCCGCGCCACCCGGGTGGAAGGGTTTGGTCATGGTGCCAAACTGCTCGCGCAGGCCCACGGGCTGCGAGGCAGCAATGCCCAGGGCCATCTGCGTGCGCTGTGCGTCGAGCTTCATCAAGCGGGAGCAGGCCGCGGCCGCACCCAACATGCCGGTGGAGCCAGTGATGTGCCAGCCTCGGTCGTAGTGTTCCGGGTAGACCACATTGCCCACCCGGCAGGCCACATCAATGCCCAGGACCAAGGCATCGATCAGTTCCCGGCCGCTGCAGTTCAGGTGTTCAGCCATGGCCAAGGCCGCCGAGGCCACGGGGCCGGCGGGGTGGATGATGGTCTTGAGGTGGGTGTCGTCGAAATCGAACGTGTGGGAACTGATGCCATTGAGCAGGGCGGCACTGGCCATGTCCACCCGCTCGGTGCGCCCCAGCACCGCTGCCTGGGGGGCCGGCTGCAGCATCTGCACGCCAGCCAAAGCGGCCTCGATGGCTTCGTGCCGCGATGCGCCAACGGCGCAACCCAGCCAGTTCAGCAGGGTACGGTGGGCTTCGTGTTCCACCGCATCGCTCCAGCCGCGCGAGGGATGTTCGGCAACAAAGCGTGCCAGGGTTTGCGTGATGGGTGGTGCGTTGTGGTCGGCGGCGACCTGGGTGTTGCGGGCCATGGTTCAGGGGCTCTTGTTGGGGTGAATGAGGGTGTGGGGTACGGGGTGCGGCGCGGGTGTCAGTCTTCCAGCGTGATCTTGCGTTCGCGGGCCAACACCGTCCAGCGCTCGACCTCGGCCCGGATGTATTGGCCGAATGCGGCTGGCGTCATGGGCATGGGGTCGATGGCTTCGGCCGTCAGCTTGTCTTTCAAGTCGGCAGCGCGCAACACCTGCCCCAGGGTGTCGTTGTAGTGGCGGACCAATGGCGCCGGCATACCCGCGGGCCCCACCACGCCGTACCACTGCACCGCATCGAAGCCCTTGTAGCCGGCCTCCACGAGCGTGGGCACGTCGGGCAGGCTGGGGTGGCGCTGCAGGCCGGTGGTGGCCAGCGGGCGCACGCGCCCGGAGCGGATGTGGGGCAGGGCCGCGGCCAAGCCCGGGAACATGGCCTGGGTTTGCCCCCCCAACAGGTCGTTGAAGGCCGGCGCAATTCCGCGGTAGGGCACGTGCAGGATGAAGGTCTGCGACTGCTGCTTGAACAGCTCCATCACCATCTGTGTCAGGGATCCATTGCCCGAGGAGCCGTAGCTGAGCCTGCCTGGGTTGCGCTTGAGGTGTTCCACGAAGGACTTGAGGTCCTGAATGCCCAAGGAGGCGTTGACCACCAGCACATTCGGTGTGGTCCCGATCATGCCGATGGGGGTGAAGTCCTTGATGGGGTCGTAGGGCAGCTTGCGCGTGGCGGGGCTTGTGCCGTGCGTGGCCACATAGCCTTGCATGAGGGTGGCGCCGTCGGGGGCTGCCTTGGCCGTGGCCTGCGAGGCGATCACGCCGCCACCGCCGCCGATGTTCTCCACCACGATGGAGTGGCCCAGGGCACGGGCCCAGCGTTCACACACAGTGCGACCGACCAGGTCGCTACCCCCTCCAGCAGCCACCGGCACGATGTAGCGGATGGGCCGGTTGGGCATCGTGGCCGCACCTGGGGCACCGGCAGGCTGTGCCCAAGCGTGGGTGGACAAGAGGGCTGTGGCCGCCAGGGCCTGTCGACGTTTGATCATGGGGTGATGTCCTTGGGTTCAGTCGCGGGTCACGCCGGCATCCTTCACCAGCTTGGCCCAGAAGGCGTTGTCCTTGGCCAAGAAGGCCACGAAGTGTTCGGTGGACGGCGAGAGCGACACATCGGTGCCTTCGCGGGCCAGTACCTGCTGAACCGAGGCTTGTTTCATCGCTTGGGTCGCCGCCTCGAACAGTTTCCGGCTGACGTCTGCAGGCGTGCCGGCCGGCACGAAAAGGCCGTACCAAAAATCGATCGTGAACTGCGGCAGGCCGGCTTCTTCCATGCCAGGCAATTCCGGCATCAAGGGCGAGCGCTGCGCGGTGGTGACGCCCAAGCCGCGCAGGCGGCCCGATCGAACCAACTCCAGCACCGAAGGCGGCGTACCGAAGGTCACCTGCGTGTCACCGGCGATCACCGACTGCACCGCAGGGGCACCCCCACGAAACGGCACATGGAACAACTCGACGCCGGCGACCTGCGAAAACAGGGCCGCGCCCAGGTGAGGCGCTGAGCCAATACCGGAGGTGGCGTAGTTGATGGTGCCCGGTGCCTTGCGGGCGGCGGCCACCAGGTCTTTCAGGCTGCGCCATCCGGTGCCTGGGTGGGCGGCCACCACCAGGGGTGAAGCGGTGATTTTCAGGATCGGCTGCAGGTCACTGAAGCGGTAGCCGATCTTGGGGTTGAGGGCCGGGTTCACCGAAATGCTGCTGGGGCTGGCGATCAGCACGGTGTAGCCATCGGCAGGCGACTTGGCCGCGAGTTCTGCCGCCACGCTGGATCCGGCGCCGGGCTTGTTCTCCACGACGATGCTTTGCCCCAGGTGCTTGGCCATGGCGTCGCTGAGGGCGCGTGCCACGGTGTCGGCTGCACCCCCTGGTGCAAAGCCCACCAGCAACTTCACCGGTTTGGCCGGATAGTTCTGCGCCCAACCCGCTGCCGGCACCAGGCCTAGCGCCACCCCAACGCAGACCCGGCCGAAAAGGGACCGGCCAAACCCCCGCCGCCCAAAGGCCTTGATCGACAACATCCGAGGGATCATGACGCCTCCTGAGAACCCAACAACACCAATTTGCCCACATGGCGATCGGCCTGCATGGCCGCGCGCGCCGCTTCCAGTTCTTCAAATGGCCAAACGCCGTCCACCACAGGCCGCAGCCGACCGTCGGCGAGCAACGGCCCCCAGTCGGCTTGAAAACCGGCTGCCGTCTGTGCTTTTTGCGCCGCGGTGCGCAGCTTGTTGGACACGCCAAACAGGCTCAGGCGCTTGGCGTGCAGCGCTTGAAGGTCCAGCGGTGCGCTGAGCTGACCGTCGACGTAGCCCACCATCGCCAAACGGCCTTCGAAGGCCAAGGACTGCACGCAGGCACCAAACACGCTGCCGCCTACGGTGTTGAGGGCCAACTGCACGCCGTGGCCTTGTGTGGCCTCCAACACCGCTGGCGTGAAGTCGGGCCCGCGCGTGGCCACACCGACATCCAGCCCCAGGGCCTTGAGCCGTTCCAGCTTTGCAGGGCTGCCCGAGGTGCCGATGACGCGGGCGCCCATGGCCTTGGCAGCCAACAGGGCGCTCACACCCACACCCGAGGCCACGCCTGCCACCAACAGCCAGTCTCCCGAGCGCAAGCGGCCCTGCTGGACCAACATGTCATAGCCGACCATAAACGTCAGGGGTACCGAGGCGGCCTGCGCCCAATCCAGGCTGGGCGGCATGGGCATGGCTTCGCGCACGTCCATCAGCGTGTACTCCGCAAACGCACCCGCGCAGCGCCCAAACACCGCATCGCCCACGCGCCAGGCCCGTGGGATTGGGGTGGTCGGCACTTCCGGCGCAGTCCCCGACGAGGCGGCATCGTGCGCAGCACCGGGCCCGCAGGCCACCACCACCCCAGAGGCTTCGCCACCCACCGGCTTGGCGCCCCCGTGCGGGCTGTGCAGGCCATGCCCGGCAATGAACTCACCACGGTTGAGCCCTGCTGCTTTTACGCGAACCAGCAGCTGGCCTGGGCCGGCCTGGGGTATCGGCAGGTCTTCGTGCAGGCTCAGGTGCAGATGGCCTGCACGGTCTTCGATTCGATAGCCGCGCATCACCGCCCCTTGAACGCCGGCCGGCGCTTTTCCATGAAAGCCCGGCGGCCTTCGGCATAGTCTTCACTGGCAAAGCAGTCGCGGATCATCTGTTGACAGCGCTCCAGATCGGCTTGCGGCGAGGCCTTGAGCACCTCGCCACTGATGAATTTCGCCGCGCGTATGGTCAACGGAGCGTTGTCGGCCAGGGCTTGCGTGTATTCGCGCAGAAGGTCTTCTAGGCCTTCACTTGGGCACACCCGTGAGACCAAGCCGATGGCTTTGGCCTCAGCGGCATCGATGCGTCGGGCTGTGAAGAACAGGTCCTTGGCCATGCCTGGGCCCAACAGGTCCACCAGGTTCTTCATGGCCGAGTAGCGATAGCCCAAACCCAGCCGTGCGGCCGGTACCGAGAACACCGCATCGGCTGCAGCGATGCGGATGTCGCAGGCGATGGCCACGTTGACGCCGCCCCCGATGCACCATCCGCGGATGCACGCCAGCGTGGGCACCGGGCAGCGCTCGATGCCCGTGAGCGCCGCTTCGGCCATCGCTTCATACCGCGCCACGGCCGCCTGCGCTGCCCGCTGGTCTTCGAACTGGGAAATGTCGGCACCCGAGACGAAGGCCTTGTCCCCCGCCCCGGAAAACACGATCAGCCGCACCCGTTCGTCGGACGCCGCTTGGTCAAGCAGCGGTGGAATCGCTTCCCACATGTCCACGCTCAGGGCGTTGTGCCGCGCGGGGTTGTTGAATCGGATGTGCAGCGTCGCCCCATCCCATTGAACCTGCACCCGGTCAGTGGGGCTTCGGTAGTCTTGCGTGTCCATCAAAAGATGCCTTGCGCTCTCAGGCGCTGAAGTTCATCGGTGCCCAGTCCCAGTTCACCCAGGACTTCGGCGGTGTGCTCGCCGCGCCGTGGTGTGGCGCGGGCGATGGTGCTGGGGGTGCGCTCCAGTGTCACGGGTTGTCCCACCAGCCGCTGGCGACCGTGGTGGGCCGAGTTCACTTCGTGAACCATGTTCAGGTGTTGCACCTGCGGTTCGTCGAACACCGCCTGCATGTCGTTGATCAGCCCACAGGCCACACCACCGGCGTTCAGGCGCTCAATCCAGTAAGCCCTGTCGTGCTCTGCCAGGCGTGTGTTGATCTCGGCATTGAGGGCATCACGGTTCACGCTGCGTGCGGCCTTGTCGACATAGCGGGGATCGGTTGTCCATTGAGGTGCGCCCAGGATGTCGCAGAAGCGCTCCCAGATCTTGGAGCCAAACACGGCGATGTTCATCCAGCCATCACGGGCGCGGTACACACCGGTGGGGATGCTGGTGGGGTGGAAGTTGCCGGCCTGCTGCGCCACCTCGCCGTCTACGGTCCACCGCGCGGTTTGGAAGTCCATCATGTAGACCATGGACTCCAGCAGTGACGTGTGCACGAACTGCCCACGGCCGGAGTGTTCGCGCTCCAACAGCGCCACCAGAATCCCCTGTGCGGCGAAGATGCCGGCACAGAGGTCGGCAATCGGAATACCCACCCGTACCGGACCCTGGCCCGGCAGGCCCGTAACCGACATCAGCCCGCCCATGCCCTGTGCGATCTGGTCAAAGCCCGGGCGTTGGGCCAGGGGCCCGGTTTGGCCGAACCCCGAGATGCTGGCGTAGACCAGGCGCGGGTTGCGTACGCTGAGGCTGTCGTAGTCGATCCCCAAGCGGTGCTTCACATCGGGTCGAAAGTTCTCCACCACCACGTCGGCTTGGTCGATCAGGCGCTTGAGCAGGGCAATGCCGTCGGCCTGCTTGAGGTCCAAGGTGATCGAGCGCTTGTTGCGATGGGTGTACTGGTAGTCGGACCCGTCCTGGCCGCCCAGGGTGTCATCACCCCGCATGTGTTCGGGCATCTGCACCTGAATGACATCAGCTCCCCAATCAGCCAGTTGACGGCAGCAGGTGGGGCCCGCGCGCACCTGTGACAGGTCGATCACACGAAAGCGTGACAAGGCGGCAGAGGCGGGCAAGTGGGGCATGGTTGGGTGCTTCGTGGGGTCTTCGAAGAGGCGCAGCTTGCATCATCACGGGCAAGGCTGCCCGTGCTCGGACATGGCCTGATGATCAGGGCAGGCCGCCTCCCAAGACCTTGTACAGGGTGGCTTGGTTGATCAGCGCCAGCGCGGCGCTTTGCACCAGGGCCGTTTGGGCGGCGTACAGCGAGCGCTGTGCATCCAGCACCTCGCCGTAGGCCGTGGCGCCCAATTGCCAACGCGACTGGGCCAAGCCCACGCGCTGGGTTTCGGCGCGCAGTTGAAGCTGCAGGGCCTGCAGCTGCTCGGCCAGCAGGGCCTGTGAGGCCAGGGCATCACTCACTTCTTTGAACGCCACCTGTACCGTCTTGTCGTACTGGGCCAGGGCCGACTGCTGCACGGCTTGGGCTTGTTGCACCCCGGCGCGCAGCCGGCCGGCGTCGAAGATGGGTGCGATCAACTGAGGCGCCACGCCCCAAACCCAGGTGCCGCCGGCAAACAGGGCCGACAGTTCCTTGCTGGCTTGACCATACGAGGCCGTCAGCGCGATCCGCGGGAAGTACGCCCTGCGCGCGGCTTCTACGTTGGCCTGTGCGGCGCGCAACTGGGCTTCTGCCGCGCCAATGTCGGGCCTACGGGCCAAGACCTCAGACGGCACACCGGCCTGCAGCACCCGCAGGCCCGGCAGGGGGGCGCTGTCGCCCCGTCCGGCTTCGCCCAGCCAAGCGGTCAGCGTGGCCTGCAGGCTGGCCGGCGCGCCTTTGTGCTCGGGCAGCGGGCGCCCAACCAGCAGCACCAGGGCACTTTCATCCAAAGCCTTCTGGCGCTGCACCTGGGCCCAGGCGGCACGCGCGGCCTGCACCAGCGCATCGGCCTGTGCCAGGTCCACCTGGGAAGCGGCACCGGCCTTCACGCGGCCCAGCACGATCTGCCGGCTCTCCTCTCGGCTGCGCATGGTGTCCTGGGTGATGCGCAGCAGGGCTTCATCGGCCTGGAGGTTCACATAGGCCGCTGCCACGGCGGCGATCAGGCTGGAGCGCGCTGCAGCCTGCAAAAACTCGCTGGCGCGCAGTTGGGCCTGGGCGGCGGCTGCTTGCTGGCGCACGCGCCCGAAAAGGTCAAGCTCGTAGGCGGTGGTGGCCAGGCCGCCGGTAACGGTGGTGCTGACGCCACCCGAGTTGGTGGGCAAGCGGTTGCCGCCCAGGCCGGCGTTGACGGTAGGCCACAGGTCGGCCTCGCGTATGACGGCCTGTGCGCGGGCCTGCTCCACGTTCAGCGCGGCCACGCGAAGGTCGCGGTTGTGCTCCAGTGCCAGCCGGATCAAGGCCTGCAGCTGAGGATCGGTGAAGAACTGGTCCCATACCCGCAGCGCGGCTGGTGGGGATGAGGCCGCGGGGCCGGATCCACCCAGGGCCTGCGCGGTGCCGCCCGGATCTGCCCTGGTCGGGCCCGCAAAGCGCGGGGCGATCAGCTGCGCATCGTTTAGGGCGGTGGGCGCCACGGGCGCCGTGGTGCAAGCCACCAAGCTGAAGGCGCCCATGGCGGCGGCGGCCGAACGGGCCATGGCCCGACCCGAATGACGGGCCGATGTCGAGGCACCGGCCACCGCGCGGGCCTGTCGCTGCTGCCGCGCGCTCATGACCAATCCTCCGCCTTCGGTTTGTCGGGGTTCTCATGGGCGTAGAGCTGCCGCTGCCGCTCGCTGCCCTTGAACAGGCGGCGCACCACCACAAAGAACACCGGCACCATGAACACCGCCAACACCGTGGCCGACACCATGCCACCCATCACACCGGTGCCAATGGAGCGTTGGCCCGCAGAGCCCGCGCCACTGGCCAACACCAGTGGCAGTACGCCCAGGATGAAGGCCAGAGAGGTCATGATGATGGGCCGCAGGCGCAGGTGTGCGGCTTCCAGTACCGAGGCCACCAGGTCCTTTCCTTGTGCGTGCAGGTCCTTGGCGAATTCGATGATCAGCACGGCATTCTTGGCCGACAAGCCGATGATGGTGATCATGCCGACCTTGAAGAACACATCGTTCTCAAGGCCGCGCATCAGCGTGGCCGCCACCGTGCCCAACACACCCAGAGGCACCACCAGGATCACGGCCAGCGGAATGGACCAGCTTTCATACAGCGCGGCCAGACACAAGAACACGGCCAGCAGCGAGAAGAAGAACAGCAGGTAGGCCGTGGCACCACTGAGCTTTTCTTCGCGCGCCAGGCCGGTCCACTCGTAGCCAATGCCCTTGGGCAGTTGCGCGGCCAGGCGCTCCATCTCCGCAATGGCCTCCCCGGTGCTCACGCCCTTGGCGGGTTCGCCCGCCACGCGCATGGCCGGGTAGCCGTTGTAGCGCACCGCCTGCATGGCCCCGGTCACCCAGCGGGTGCTGGCAAAGGCGGCCAAGGGCACGCTTTCGCCGCGGTTGTTCAGCACGGGCAGTGCCAGCAGGTCTTCGGGTTCCATGCGTGCGGGCGCATCGGCCTGCACCACCACGCGCTGTACCCGTCCGGCGTTCAGAAAGTCGTTGATATAGGCCGAACCCAAGGCGGTGCCCAGGGCGTTGTTGACGGCCGCAAAGCCGACCCCCAAGGCCGCCGCGCGGTCGCGGTCGATCTGCAGCTCCACCTGGGCGGCATCCTCCAACCCGTCCGGGCGCACCGCGTTGAGCAGGGGGCTCTTCTGGGCTTCGCCCAACAACTGGTTGCGGGCCTGCAGCAGCACCTCGCGGCCCACGCCGCCACGGTCTTGCAAGCGGAAGGCGAAACCGTTGGCCCGGCCCAGTTCCCGGATCGGCGGCGGGCTCACCACGAAGATGAAGGCATCCCGGATGCCCGACAGCATCCCCTGTGCGCGCTTGACCAGGGCCTGGGCTGATTGCTCGGGGTCGGGCCGTTCATCCCAATCCTTGAGCGCCACGAAGTTGAGGGCCGAGTTTTGCCCGGAGCCCGAGAAGTTGAAGCCCAGCACACTGGTCATGGCCTTGACTTCGGGCTGCTTGAGCATCACGCCTTCAACTTGCTTCATGACGGCCAGGGTCCGGTCCTGTGTGGCGCCTGGGGGCAGCAACACATTGATCAGGATGTTGCCCTGGTCTTCATTGGGCACGAAGGCCGTGGGCAGCCGGGTGTACATCACCACCGCCGCACCAATCACCGCTGCATAAATCACCATGTAGCGCCAGCAGTTGCGCAGCATGCGCGCCACCACCCCTTCATAGCCTCTTGCTGCGCGGGCATAGCCGCGGTTGAACCAGCCGAAGAAGCCGCCCTTGGCGTGGTGATGCCCCGCCTGCACGGGCTTGAGCAAGGTGGCGCACAGGGCAGGTGAGAAGCTCAGCGCCAGGAACGCCGACAGCAAAATGGCCGTGACCATGACGGCCGCAAACTGGCGGTAGATGTTCCCGATGGCCCCGCTGAAGAAGGCCAGCGGGATGAACACCGACACCAGCACCACCGTCACACCCACAATGGCCCCGCTGATCTGCGACATCGCCTTCTGGGTGGCCGCTCGCGGGCTCAGCCCTTCTTCGCTCATGATGCGTTCGACGTTTTCGACCACCACGATGGCGTCATCCACCACGATGCCGATGACCAGCACCATGCCGAACATGGTCAGCACGTTGATGGAAAAACCCATGGCCAGCAGCGCTGCGAAGGTACCCAGGAGGCACACCGGCACCACCAGGGTCGGGATGAGGGTGTAGCGGATGTTCTGCAGGAACAGGAATATCACCAGGAACACCAAGGCCACCGCTTCCACCAGCGTCTTGGCCACCTGCTCGATGGAAATGCGGATGAACAGGGATCCGTCGAAGGGAATCGTCGCCTTCACGCCCGCAGGAAAGAACCGCTCGATCTGTTTGAGCTTGGCGCGGATGGCGTCGGCGGTCTCCAGTGCGTTGGCACCGGAGGCCAACTGCACCGACATGCCGGCAGAGGGCTCGCCGTTGAGCCGCGTGCGCAGCGAATAGCTTTGCGCCCCCAGTTCGATGCGGGCCACATCGCGCAGGCGAACCGTGGAGCCGTCGGGGTTGGCGCGCAACACGATGTTGCCGAATTGCGCAACCGAGGTCAGTTGCCCTTGGACGGTGACCGTGGCGCTGACCAATTGCGTGGGCAGTGCCGGCTGTTCGCCCAAGGAGCCTGAGGTGACTTGGATGTTCTGCTGCGCGATGGCCGTGTTGACGTCCAGCATGGACATTCGGTAGCCCTGCAGCTTCACCGGGTCGACCCAGATGCGCATGGCCCGCTCGGTGCCAAAGAGGTTGGCCTGGCCCACGCCCGGTACCCGCTGAATCTCGGGCAGCACCGTGCGCGCGGCATAGTCGCCCAGGGCCACGGGGTCGAAGGCCGGGTTTTCCGACGAAAGCACGACGAACAGCAGGAAGTTCGGGTTGGCCTTGTCCACCCGTATGCCTTGCTGCGTGACGGCGGCCGGCAGTCGCGGCGAGGCCCGGGCCAATCGGTTCTGTACATCCACCTGCGCCAAGTCGGGGTTGGTGCCTGGCTCGTAACTCAAGGTGATCGAGCCCGAGCCGTTGGCCTGCGCAACCGACTCCATGTACACGAGTCCGGGTGAGCCGTTCATCTCCTGCTCGATCAGGGCGATGACCGTGTTCTCCAAGGTGGTGGCCGAGGCACCCGGGTAGCTGACGTTCAGCGAAATGGAGGGCGGTGCCACCGGCGGGTACTGGGCGATGGGCAGCTGCGTGACCGCCACGCCGCCGCCCACCAGGATGAACAGTGCGATGACCCAGGCGAAGACCGGGCGGTTGATGAAGAAGGGCGCCATGTGCCGCTCCTAGCCTTTGGAGGCCGGCTTGGCCGGTGAGGCTGTGCTGGCTGGCGTCCAGGGCACCGGATTCACGGGCCCTTTTCCGCGCAGCTTTTGAAAGCCATCCACCATGACCTGCTCGCCGGCCTTCAGGCCTTCCAGCACCACCCATTGCCCATCGCGCGCAGGGCCCACCTTCACGGGCCGCACGTCGACCATGCCGTCTTCGCCCACCACGCGCACCGTGTCCCCTTGGGGGCCGCGGCTGACGGCCTGTTGGGGCAAGAGCATGGCGCCCGGGGCCTGGGCCTGTTCCACGCGAACGCGAACGAACAAGCCCGGCAGCAGGGTCTTCTTGGGGTTGGGCACGATGGCTCGCAGGGTGATCTGCCCCGTGGTGGGGTCCACGCTGAGGTCGGAGAACAAGAGCTTGCCCGGCAGGGGGTGCGTGCTGCCGTCCTCGAGGTGCAGCGTCACCGCCGCTGCCTCGGGCCCGGCCTGCTTGAACTGCCCGCGCGCAATGGCCGCGCGCAGGCGAAGCACGTCGGCCGCGGGCTGCGTGAAGTTCACATACAGCGGATCGACCTGTTGAATCAGGGCCATCGGCGTGGCTTCACCCTGGCCCACGAGAGCGCCCTCGGTGACCTGCGCACGGCCGATGCGCCCAGCGATGGGCGCACTGACACTGGCATAGCCCAGGTTCAGCTGTGCCGTTTGCAGGGCCGCGCGCGCGGCGGCCACTTCGGCCAAGGCCTGCTGCCGGGCCGCCTGCGCATTGATCGATTCCTGCTCGCTGATGGCCTTGGCCTCCAGCAGCGGCCGAGCGCGGTCAGCATTGGCCTGGGCCTGCATCAAGGCCGCTTCAGCCCTGGCCACCTGGGCCTGCGCACTGGCCACAGCCGCTTGGTACGGCGCTGGGTCGATGGTGAACAGCGGCTGGCCGGCGGTCACGTCGCTGCCCTCGTCGAACAGCCGCTTGGTGAGGATGCCCGCTGCACGCGCACGCACCTGTGCCACCCGAGACGCCTCGGTGCGTCCGGGCAGTTCGGTGAGCAGTCCCACGTCAGCGGGCGTCACCTTGAGCACCCCCACCGCCGGCGGCGGTGGAGCAGCGGCTGGGCCTGAGGCGGCGGCCGGTGCAGGGGCCGCTGCCTTGTTGTCCGTTCCGCCGCCGCAGCCTGCAAGGCCCAGCAGCGCACCCATCAGGCCGAGTGCGGCCCCCAGTCGGTTCATGCGCACAGTCATTGAGCAACTGTAACGACACTCCTGCACGGCCGTGCGATTTAGGGTAAACTCTGAGTTGTTCATCCCCTCTGACCTTTCAGCCTCATCGTGCATTCGATGCTCGGCTGACACTCCCTGGTGCAGGTCGGCGGCGATGCCGTCGCTTCGGACCCACCGGTACCGTCCCGGGCCTTGCTTCCACAGTTTGTGCGTGGAACGCCCGCCGGACCTCAATTCCATCTTCGCGACTTCACCTGCGGACAGACCCTGTGTTGAGGGCTGATTCGCTGAACCCGTGCGTGGCGCAGGCAAGCCAGGCACGTGGTGCTTTGCTTGTTTGATTGGAAATTCATGTCTTTCGAAAATCTGGGCTTGGCCCCCGCTTTGTCCCGTGCCCTGGCCGATGCCGGCTATGAGCAGGCGACCGAGGTGCAGCAGCAGGCCATCCCCATGGGCCTGAGCCGCTTGGACCTCAAGGTCAGCAGCCAAACGGGCAGCGGCAAGACCGCCGCCTTCGCCCTGCCCGCACTGCAGCGCATCCTCGACGCACGGGGTGACTCGAGCAAGCGCCGCGAAAAGGGCGTGGTGCACGGCCCGCGCGTGCTGGTGCTGGCACCCACGCGTGAACTGGCCATGCAGGTCGCCAAGGCCTTCACCATCTACGGCAAGCATGTGCAGGGCTTGCGCGTGGCCACGGTGGTGGGCGGTGTTCCTTATGGGGCGCAACTCAAGGCGCTGCGAGGTCCTCTGGATGTGGTGATCGCCACGCCGGGGCGGCTGATCGACCACCTGGGCACCGGCAAGTGTGTGTTGGACAACCTCGAAATGTTGGTGCTTGATGAAGCCGATCGCATGCTCGACATGGGCTTCATTGACGACATCCGCCACATTGCCGAGCAGACCCCGGCCGAGCGTCAAACGGTGATGTTCAGCGCGACCTTCGCCGGTCACGTGGGCCGTCTGGCCGATGAACTGTTGAAGCCCGAAGCACAGACCGTGCAGGTGGCCCGCCACACCGACACCCACGCCAGCATCGAGCAGCGCCTGCACTGGGCCGACAACCGTCAGCACAAAGACGCGCTCTTGGACCACCTGCTGGCTGACCGTGAAGTCGACCAGGCCGTGGTGTTCACCAGCACCCAGCAAGACGCTGATTGGCTGGCCGACCGTTTGGCCGAGTTCGGCCACCGCGTGGCTTCTTTGCACGGCGGCATGCCCCAAGGCCGGCGCAACCGCGTGCTGCAGGGCCTGCGCACGCGCCAGCTGCGCGTGCTGGTGGCCACCGATGTGGCCGCACGTGGCATTGATGTGCCCACCATCAGCCACGTGATCAATTACGGCATGCCGATGAAGGCCGAGGACTATGTGCACCGCATCGGCCGCACGGGGCGCGCGGGCCGCAATGGCTTGGCGGTGACGCTGGCCGAGCGGCGCGATGTGTCCATGGTCAAGCGCATCCAGCAGTTCACCACGCAGTCGATTCCGGTGGCGCAGGTCACGGGTCTTGAGCCCCAGCAGCCTGAGCCGCGCATTTTCATGGGTGCGCCGCGAGGCGCGGGTGGTGAGCATCGGGGGCATCCGGGCTCGCGCTTTGGTGGTCATGGCCACCCGGGCGCTCGCCACGGTGGCCGCCCCGGTGGGCACCCAGGTGGTCATTCCGGTGGCCGTGCACCCTGGGGTGCACAGGGCCGGGCTGAAGGCCAGGGTGAAGGCCGCGGCGAAGGCTATCGCCAAGACCGTCCGCAGCGCACGGGCCCCTTCGAAGGGGCGCGCCCCGAGGGCCACTTTGAGCGCCGCCAGGCCGACCGCCGTGACGGTGGTCAAGACACCCGCCGAGGTGCCGCACCCGCTGGTGCAGGCCGTGGCCGATTCGGTGAGCAAAAGCCGCGCGGTTCTTTCCAGGCGCGTGACCCGCGCTGGCAGCGTTGAGCATCATGACGATCTCGCACGCCTGCATCCTGTTGGCCTGCCTGTTGCCCATCGCGTGTGCTGGCATCGCCAAGTCGCGCGGCTTTGGCAAGCCGCGCCGTGAGGGCGGCTACGACAACCACAACCCCCGGGCGTGGTTGGAGCAGCTGCAGGGTTTTCAGGCGCGGGCCAATGCGGCGCAGTACAACAGCTTCGAAGCCCTGCCGGTGTTCATTGCCGGTGTGCTGATTGCCGAGCACAGCGGGGCTGCACAAGCCACGGTGGATGCACTGGCGGTGGCTTTCATCCTGTGCCGCTTGGGCTACATCGGGGCCTATGTGACCGACAAGGCGAACCTGCGGTCGCTGTTGTGGATGGTGGGGCTGGCCTGTTGCGTGGCCCTCTTCTTCCTGGGCGTCTGAACCGGGGGCGCCTCCTGCGGGCGTAATGGGGCCAGAATCCGGCTAAACCGGAGGGCTCCCATGTTGACTGTCCTGATCTCCCGCGTGGCCCTGCTGTTGCGAGGGGCTGCACGGGCTTGTTCTGTGGGGGCCTGGCCTGCAGCGGCCATGGGCTTGGTCTTGGCTTCAACGGCATCCGCTGCCGATGCGGCCCAGGCTTCGGCGCACACCCGGGCAGCAGTCAAGCCGCCCGCTGCCGCACCCTCCAAGCCCCGCACCGTATCGGACCCGGCCACGGCACAAGCTCTGCGCCGGCTCTTTGATGACGAGTGGGAACGCCGCATGCGGCACAACCCCGAGGAGGCGGCCTACTTCGGTGACCGGCGCGGCGCTGAGGGCTGGACCGACTTGAGCCTGCCGGCCATTGCCGCACGCCAAGCGGCTGACCGCTTGGCCTTACAGCGCCTTCAGGCCATCGCGCGTCACAAGCTTTCGCCGGCCGACCAACTCCACTACGACACCTTCGCCTGGTTGCAGCAGGAGGCGGTTCGCCGTCAGGACTTCAAGGAGCATCTGCAGCCGGTGGGCCACCAAAGCGGCCCGCAAACCGCTGACCGCATCGGCGACTTGCTGCGCTTTTCCAGCGCCGCGGACTACCGCCTCTACATCAAGCGATTGGCCGCGTTGCCGACGTACCTGGAGCAGCACATCACCTTGATGCGCGAAGGCGTGAAGGCGGGGCTGACACCGCCCCAGGTGCTGATGCAGCGGGTGCCGGCTCAGATTGCCGCGCAGGTGGTGGACGACCCGGCGTCCAGCCCCTTCTACCGGCCGTTCAAGCGCATGGCCCCATCGCTGGCAGCGGCCGAAGCCCAAGCCCTGGCCCAAGAGGCGCAGTCGGTGATCCGAGAAAAGGTGGTCCCCGCCTATCGCGCCTTTGGCCGCTACTTCAGCCAGGAGTACCTGCCCCAGTGCCGCACGAGCATTGCCGCCACGGACCGGCCGGATGGTCAGGCCTATTACAGCTTCCTGGCTCACGCCTACACCACCACCACACTGAGTGCGCAGGCCATACACCAAACCGGCCTGGCCGAGGTGGCGCGCATTCGTGCTGAGATGGAAAAGGTCAAGGCCGAGACGGGTTTCACAGGGTCTCTGGAGGCCTTTTTCACGTTCCTGCGCACCGACCCGCGCTTCTACAAAAAGACGCCGGCTGAACTCCTGGCCGCCTACGAGGCCGTCTCCAAGCGCGTCGATCCGCAGATGGTGAAGGTGTTCCGCAAGCTGCCGCGCCTGCCCTATGGCGTACGCCCGATTCCGGATCATCAGGCACCCGACACCACCACCGCGTACTACCAGCCGGGCGCGAATGACGGCAGCCGAGCCGGCTTCTACTATGTGAACCTCTACCGGCCCGAAATGCGGCCGACCTGGGAGATGGTGCCGCTCACGCTGCACGAAGCCGTGCCCGGCCACCACCATCAGTTCGCACTCGGTCTGGAGCTGGCCGATGCGCCCACCTTCCGCAGGACCGCGTACTTCGTGGCCTACGGTGAAGGCTGGGGCCTGTACGCCGAACAGCTGGGCTACGACATGGGGCTGTACGACGACCCTTACGACCGCTTCGGTCAACTCGTGTACGAGATGTGGCGCGCGGTTCGCTTGGTGGTGGACACCGGCCTGCACGCCAAGGGCTGGAGCCGACAGCAGGCCATCGATTACTTTCGGGCGAACGCGGCCAAGACCGAGCAAGACATCGTCAACGAGGTGGACCGATACATCGGGACACCCGGCCAGGCCCTGGCCTACAAGATCGGGCAGTTGCGCATCAGCGCGCTTCGTCGGCAGGCTGAGCTCACCCTGGGTGATCGGTTCGATCTGCGGGACTTCAACGACGCCGTGCTTTCCACGGGCTCGGTACCGCTGTCGGTGTTGGAGTCGCACATGGCGGCGTGGCTGGCCCAGCAGCGGCGCGGGGCGCGGTAGGTCGCCGCTCTGCTTGCGCAGGCCCGCTGCACAGCGCGCTTGATACTGGGGCCACACGGTGGCTGGATTTATTTCAGAATTTGAAATAAATTCGAGTTCTGCCTCTTGAATCCCTTAACTTGAGCGAGCCATGAACGCTGTCGATCCTTCTGCCGGCGCCCGTGACGCAGAGCAGCCTGTCCAGGGCCTGCTGGCCACCCTGGACCTGCTGCGCATCACCCGCGCCGGTCCGGTGCTGCATCTGCAGCTCAACCGCCCGGCCAAGCGCAACGCGCTGTCCGACCCCTTCATTCAGCAGCTGCACACGGTCTTTGTGAACATGCCCGAGGGCGTGCGCGCGGTGATGATCAGCGGGCAGGGCAGTCACTTCTGCGCCGGTCTTGACCTTTCCGAGCTGGTGGCGCGCGACATCGACAGTGCCGTTCAGCACTCGCGCATGTGGCACGCCGCCTTTGACGCCGTTCAGTTTGGCCCGGTACCCGTGGTGGCGGTGCTGCACGGTGCCGTGGTGGGCGGTGGGCTGGAGTTGGCCAGCGCCTGCCACATCCGCGTGGCCGAAGACTCGGCCTACTTCGGCCTGCCCGAGGGGCAGCGCGGCATCTTCGTGGGCGGTGGCGGCTCGGCCCGCATTCCGCGCCTCATCGGCGTGGCCCGGATGAGCGACCTCATGCTCACCGGGCGCGTGTACGACGCACAGGAGGGCTTGCAGGCCGGCCTCGTGCAGTACGTGGTGGGCGCCGGCGAGGGACTGGCCAAGGGCATGGCCTTGGCCCAGCGCATCGCCACCAATGCGCAGATGAGCAACTATGCGGTCATGCAGGCCCTGCCGCGCATCGCCGACCAGGCGCAGGGCCTGGGCCTGTTCACTGAGTCGCTGATGGCGGCCATCGCCGAGAGCACCCCGCAGGCGCAGGAGCGGCTGAAAGACTTTTTGGAAGGCCGCGCGGCCAAGGTGCTGAAGTCATGAGCAAGCACACCGTTGAGCCCCGAACGCACATCCACCGGGTGCGCGTTGAGTTTGGCGACTGCGACCCCGCCGGTATCGTCTTCTTCCCCAACTTCAACCGTTGGATGGACCAGAGCTCCCTGCACTTTTTTGTGGCCTGTGGCATCCCACCTTGGCGCGAATTGGTCAAGACACGCGGCATCATCGGCACGCCCCTGCTGGAAATCCACACCCGCTTCGTGAAGTCGGCCACCTACGGCGAAGACCTGGAGGTGCACACCTGCGTGCTGGAGTGGAACCGCAAGACCTTCCGCCAGCGCCACACCATCCGACGCGGTGACGAGCTGATCTGTGAAGGCACCGAGCTGCGGGTGTTCTGTGTGCGCGACCCGGAGAACCCGGACCGGCTTCGCAGCATCGAAGTGCCTGAGGACATCCGCGCCGCCTGCAGCTGACGCGGGTTTGTCCGGACATCCCGAGCCCTGAATGGCGGGTCGGTCTCAATAAAATAGACCGACCGGTCGGTAAATAAATTCCAGCCCACGGAACCGGCCCTACAAGCAGGAGACCCACGCACCATGGACATGACGATCGCCAGCATCTTGGCGCTCGACGGGGTGACCAACGGTTCGGTGTACGCGCTGTTGGCGCTGGCCACCGTGCTGGTGTTCGCCGTCACCCGCGTCATCTTCGTTCCCCAAGGCGAGTTCGTCGCCTTTGGCGCCTTGACGCTGGCCATGTTCCAAATGGGGCAGGTACCGGGGACGGTCTGGTTCCTGCTGGCGCTGACCGCCTTGGCCGCTGCCGGCGTGCTGGCCAAGGGCTTGCGCCAGGGGCAGTCGGCGCCGCGCCTGTTGAAGCAGACCCTGGAGGTGGCTGCATACCCGGTCCTCATCAGCCTCTTGGCCATCTGGGCCGCACCGCAGAAATGGCCCCTGTTGGCGCAGGCCGCCCTCACCTTGGCGGTGGTCACCCCTTTTGGCAGCCTGATCTACCGCTTGGCCTATGAGGCCTTGGCCGACGCCACCGTTCTGGTGCTGCTCATCGTCTCCGTGGGTGTGCACTTTGCTTTGGTGGGTTTGGGCCTGTTCTTTTTTGGCGCCGAAGGCTTTCGCAATCCGCCGTTCTGGGACGAACGCTTCAGCCTGGGCGCGCTGACCCTTTCGGGGCAAACGATCATCATCTTCGTGATTTCGTTGGTGTTGATCGTGGCCCTGTGGTTCCTCTTCGAGCACACCTTGCTGGGCAAGTCGCTGCGGGCCACGGCGGTCAACCGCACCGGGGCCCGCCTGATGGGCATCTCCAGCACCGGCGCGGGGCGTACCGCCTTCACCATGGCTGCGTTCATCGGCGCGCTGTCGGGCCTGCTCATCAGCCCCACCACCACCGTGTTCTACGACACCGGCTTTCTGATTGGCCTGAAGGGGTTTGTGGCGGCGGTGTTTGCCGGCTTGTCGAGTTACCCCTTGGCGCTGGTGGGGGCCTTGTTCGTTGGCTTGATCGAGAGCTTTGGCTCTTTCTGGGCCAGTGCCTTCAAGGAGGTGATCGTGTTTGCCGCCATCCTGCCGGTGCTGCTGTGGCGCTCCATCACCGATCCGCACGGGGAGGAGCACTGACATGAACCATCTTCGCCGCTGGGCGTTTCCCGTCTTTGCCCTGGTGATGCTGGGCCTGCCCCTGCTGCCCGTGCCCGACTTCTGGATCACCCAAAGCAACATGGTGGGCCTGTATGCCATCGTCGCCCTGGGCCTGGTGCTGCTCACGGGGGTGGCGGGCCTCACGAGTTTCGGCCAAGCCGCCTTCGTCGGGGTGGGGGCCTATGCCGCGGGCTACATGGTGGTGTCGCTGCAGGCCTCGGCCTGGCTGGCGCTGGCCGTGGGCATCGCGCTGGCGGTGGTGGCCGCCTTGCTCCTGGGCCTGTTGACGCTGCGCATGTCGGGGCACTACCTGCCCCTGGCCACCATCTGCTGGGGCCTGGCGCTGAACTACACCATGGCCAATATGGGCTTCTTGGGCAAGTACGACGGCATCAACGGCATACCCAGCCTGGACCTCTTCGGGCTGGAACTGGGCTCGGGCCGGGGCCTGCATGGCCTGATCTGGGCGGTGGCCCTGGTGTGCGCCGTGGGGGTCACCAACCTGCTGGACTCCCGGGTGGGCCGCGCCATCCGGTCGCTGAAGACCGGCTCCACCATGGCCGAGGCCATGGGCATCTCCACTTTCCGCTACAAGCTCATCGCCTTCATCTTGGCTGCGGTGTTGGCCGCCATCTCGGGCTGGCTCTTTGCGCACTTCCAGCGCACGGTGAACCCCACACCCTTCGGCCTGAACAAGGGGATCGAGTACCTGTTCATGGCCGTGCTGGGCGGAGTGGGCCATGTGTGGGGCGCCTTCTTGGGCGCTGGCGTGGTGAAGATCATCGAAGACGAGTTGCAGGTGCTGCTGCCGGCCCTGCTGGGCTCCAGCGGCAACTTCGAGATCATCGTGTTCGGCATCGTGCTGATCCTGGTGCTGAAGTACGCGCCCGATGGTCTGTGGACGTTCATCCAGAAGCGCCTGCCGGCGGTGCCGCGACCGGTGGACTGGACCGCCGATGACCAGATGCCCCACGGCCCCAAACCGCCGAAGGGCCAGCGCCTGTTGGAGGTGGACCAGGTGCGCAAGGAATTTGGCGGCCTGGTGGCGGTCAACGACGTGAGCTTCCACATCGATGCCGGTGAGATCGTGGGCCTGATCGGCCCCAACGGTGCGGGCAAGAGCACCACCTTCAACCTGGTCACCGGGGTGCTGCCCTTGACCGCCGGTGCGGTGCGCTGGCGCGGCGAGTCGATCGCCGGCATGCCCTCTCGCGAGGTGGCGCGGCGCGGCATCTCGCGCACCTTCCAGCACGTGAAGATGATCCCTGAGATGACCGTGTTGGAAAACGTGGCCCTGGGCGCCTACATCCGCGGCAGTGCCAACACGGCCCAGGCCATCCTGGCACTGGACAAGGCCGAAGAGCGCCGCATCTTCGCCGAGGCGCACCGGCAGCTGCAGCGCATCGGCATGGACGACCGGATGCATGAGTTGGCGGGTAACTTGGCCCTGGGCCCGCAACGCCTGATGGAGATTGCGCGCGCCTTGTGCACCGACCCTTCGCTGTTGCTGCTCGACGAGCCGGCTGCGGGCTTGCGCCACAAGGAAAAGCAGGCCCTGTCACAGGTGCTGCGGCAGTTGCGCGATGAAGGCGTGACCTTGCTGCTGGTCGAGCACGACATGGACTTCGTCATGGGCTTGACCGATCGCATCGTGGTGATGGAGTTCGGCACCAAGCTGATGGAAGGCACACCCGCGCAAGTGCAGGCCAGCCCCGCGGTGCGGGCGGCTTACCTGGGCACCGAGCATTGAGGAAGCAAACATGACGACCCTGTTGTTGGAAGTCAGCGATCTGCACGCCGGCTATGGGCGTGCCGAGGTGCTCACGGGCCTGAACTTCACCGTTCGCCAAGGCCAGGTCATCACCATCATCGGGCCCAACGGGGCCGGCAAGAGCACCACGCTCAATGCCTTGATCGGCCTGCTGCCCTCGCGCGGGCGCGTCCTGTTCGATGGCCAAGACCTCAGCGGCGCCACCTTGGAAGACCGGGTGATGATGGGCCTGGCCCTGGTGCCGGAAAAGCGCGAGCTGTTTTCCACCATGCCCGTCGAAGACAACCTGGTGCTGGGCGGCTGGCGTGCCATGAAGCAGCGCATACCGCATTGGAAGCGGGAACTGGAGCGGGTGTATGAGCTGTTCCCCCGCCTGAAGGAACGCCGCGCGCAGTTGGCGGGCACGCTCAGCGGTGGCGAGCGCCAGATGCTGGCGGTGGGCCGCGCCCTGATGAGCTCGCCTCGCTTGTTGATGCTCGACGAGCCCAGCCTGGGCTTGGCGCCGCTGGTGGTCAAGGAGATCTTCCGCATCATCGAGCGCCTGCAAAGTGAGGGCACGTCCATCTTGCTGGTGGAGCAAAACGCGCGGGCGGCGCTGGAGGTGGCCAACCATGGCTACGTGCTGGAAACCGGCTCCATCGCGGTGGAAGGGCCCGCGGCCGAACTGGCCCACAACCCTCGAGTGATTGAAAGCTACCTGGGCGCCACCCAGCGCGAAGCGGCTTGAGATGACGGGCAAGGGCGTGCTGGACACGACGCTGGGCTTTCACATCGCCCGGGCCTCGGTGGTCGCCTACGATGCCTTCGAGCAGCACATTGGAACCCCGCACGGGCTGCGCAAGGTCGACTTTTCCCTGCTGATGCTGGTGGCCGAGCACGGCCATCTGGCGCCCAAGGACCTGGCCAAGATGCTCTCGCTGACCGCGCCCAAGCTGAGCATGGTGCTGGACCGCATGCAGGCGCGCGGCCTGATCGACCGCACCCCCGACCCGCTGGACCGGCGTTCGGTGCAGGTGACCCTCACCGCGGAGGGTGTGCGCCTGGCCCGAGCACTCGAGCCCGTGGCACGGCGCATGGAGCAGGGCCTCAAGAAGCGCTTGAGCGCAGCCGACCATGCCCGCTTGATACAACTGTTGAGCAAGCTGGCGTCGCCACCCGGCTGAGGCCAGGGCCAGCACCCCGCTGGGGCAGCGGGCTTGTGGGCGCGCTAGCATCGCAGCTTGGAGGACAGTCCCATGGATTCCCTGGATCTGCAGGTGCTTGAACAGGCGCGCGACTGGGCGCGCGAAGGCCATCCGGTGTGGCTGGTGACCGTGATCGAGACCTGGGGCTCGGCGCCCCGGCCGCCGGGTGCCCTGCTGGCCATGCGCGGCGATGGCCAGGTGGTGGGCTCGGTGTCGGGCGGCTGCGTGGAAGACGACCTGATCGAGCGGGTGCGCCATGGCGAGCGGGTCGGCCGGCCCACCCTCATCCAGTACGGTGTGAGCAAGGACGAAGCGGCGCGTTTCGGGCTGCCCTGTGGCGGCAATCTGCGCCTGGTGCAGGAGCCGTTGACCGACGTGGCCTGGGTCGACGAGGTGCTGCACAGAACAGCCCAACACGAGATCGTGGCCCGCACCCTGTGCCTGCAGACCGGCTCGGTGACGCTGCAGCCGGGTGCGCGCGGCCAGGCGTTTTCCTTCGATGGGCAAACGATGCGTTCGCTGTTTGGCCCGCGCTGGCGCCTGCTGATCATCGGCGCCGGGCAGCTTTCGCGGGCTGTGGCGCAGATGGCCTTGATGCTGGACTTCGAAGTGATTTGCTGCGACCCCCGGGAGGAGTACCACCTGAGCTGGGACGTGCCAGGTACCGTCTTCAGCAAAGCCATGCCCGATGACCTGGTGCAGTCGCTGGAGCTGGATCCGCACAGCGCCGTGGTGGCGGTGACGCACGACCCCAAGCTCGACGACCTGGTGCTGCTGGAGGCCCTGAAGTCGCCGGCTTTCTATGTCGGGGCCCTGGGCTCGCGCGGCAACACGGCCAAGCGCAAGGAACGCCTGAAACTCTTTGACCTCAGCGAGGCTGAGATCGGGCGATTGCATGGGCCCATTGGCCTGGACCTGGGCGGCAAGACACCGGCCGAGGTGGCCGTGTCCATCCTGGCCGAGGTGATCGCCGTGCGCAGCGGCACGGCGCTGCTGCAAAAGAAGCTCGGGTCTTCCGTCCCGGCGTGTTCGCTGATCACCCCATGATCGCCGCCTGAGTACCCCATGAGCGCCTCCGAACACACGCCCCTAGACTGGCCCGGCACGGGCACCCACCGCATTCCCTTTGGCGTGTACACCAGCGCCGAGCTGCACCGGTTGGAGCTGGAGCGGCTGTTCTACAAGAACCACTGGCACTATGTGGGCCTGGAGGCTGAAGTGCCCCAGCCAGGGGACTTCAAGCGCACCGTGGTGGGCGAGCGCAGCGTGGTGCTGGTTCGTGCGCTGGACGGGCAGCTGCACGTGGTGGAGAACGTGTGCAAGCACCGCGGCATGCAGTTTTGCCGCGAGCGACATGGCAACCGCAAGGAGTTTGTCTGCCCCTACCACCAATGGAGCTACACGCTCAGCGGCGATCTGCAGGGCGTGCCCTTTCGCCGTGGGGTACGCCAGGAGGGCAAGGTCCATGGCGGCATGCCCGCCGATTTCGATCCCCGTGAGCATGGCTTGACCCGGCTGCGCGTGGCCACGCGCGGGGGCGTGGTGTTTGCCACCTTTGACCATGAGATGGAGTCTTTGGAAGACTTCATCGGGCCGTCCATCCTGCGATGGTTTGACCGGATGTTCGATGGCCGCGGCCTGACCGTGCTGGGCTACAACCGCCAACGCATCCCGGGCAACTGGAAGCTGATGCAAGAGAACATCAAGGATCCCTACCACCCAGGACTCCTGCACACCTGGTTTGTCACCTTCGGCCTTTGGCGTGCCGACAACAAGGCCGAGCTGCAGATGGACCGCCACCACCGCCACGCGGCCATGATCTCCACCCGAGGCGCCACCGGGGCCGCTTCGCAGGTCACCCAGGTCTCCTCCTTCAAGGAAACCATGAAGCTGCACGATGACCGGTTCTTGGACATCGTGCCCGAAGCCTGGTGGGGTGGGCCCACGGCGGTGATGACCACCCTGTTTCCCAGCGTGATCCTGCAGCAGCAGGTCAACAGCGTGTCCACCCGCCACATCCAGCCTGATGGCCACGGCCACTTCGACTTTGTGTGGACCCACTTCGGTTACGAGGACGACGACCCGGCCATGACGCAGCGGCGCTTGCGACAGGCCAATCTGTTTGGCCCGGCGGGCTTTGTTTCCGCCGACGACGGTGAGGTGATCGAGATGTGCCAAGAGGCTTTCGAGCGCGCGCAAGCCGGTCAGGGCCACGCCTTGGCCGAACTCGGCGGCCGCGAGGTGGCCGACAGCGACCACATGGTCACCGAGACCCTGATCCGCGGCATGTACCGCTACTGGCGCGGGGTGATGCAGCCATGACGGCGGTCAACCCGCAGGACCTGGTGGCGCTGACCCAGCTGCAGGCGCAAGCGGCCCGCCTGGCCGATGACGGCCGTTGGGTGGAATGGGCTGAGCTGTTCACCGACGATGGCCTGTACCTGCTGCAGCCGCGCGAGAACTTTGATCGCGGCTTTCCGCTGGCCACCATGCGCTTTGAAAGCAAGGGCATGCTGCTGGACCGTGCCTATGCGGTCACCGAGACCATCTTTCACGACCCCTACTATCAGCGCCACGTGGTGGGCCTGCCCTTCGTGCTGCAGGCCGAGCACGGCCGCATCCAGTGCGAGACCCACTATGCGGTCTTTCGCACCAAGCTCAACCAGGAGAGCACCGTCTTCAACGTGGGACGCTACCTCGACGAGGTGGTCCATACGCCGCAGGGCTGGAAGTTCGCGGTTCGGCGCGCGGTGTACGACAGTGAGATGATTCCCAACTCCATCATCTATCCGATCTGAGACCGGCCATCCGCCCATCATGAGCACCCCTTACTGGATCTACGCAGCCCAATGGGCCGATGTACAAGCGCACGAGGTGCTGCCCGTGTCCACCGACGGCCACGACCTGGCGCTTTACAGCGTCGAGGGCCAGGTGCACTGCACCGCCAACCAATGCACCCATGGCAACGCCTTCCTGAGCGAAGGCTTTCTGATCGACGGCGAGATCGAATGCCCGCTGCACCAAGGGCGTTTCGACGTCCGCACGGGCCAGCCCACCTGCGACCCGGCCTGCGACCCGGTGCGGGTGTACCCCGTCAAGATTGAAGACGGCCGTGTGTACGTGGAGCTGAGTTGAGCGGGCATCAGCCGCACTTCCCACCAGAAAGATCACGATGAAACTGCCCCCTGGCGCCCTGGCGGGCATCCGCGTGCTGGACCTTTCGCGTGTGTTGGCGGGCCCGTCAAGCACGCAAATCCTGGCCGACCACGGCGCCGATGTGCTCAAGGTCGAACCGCCCTCGGGCGATGAAACCCGCACCTGGGGCCCACCGTTTGACGCGCAGGGCACGGCGTCCTACTACCACGGCCTGAACCGCAACAAGCGCGGCATCACGCTGGACCTGAACACCGAGGCTGCGCGTGCCCAGGTCCTGGAGCTCTTGGCGGAAAGCGACGTGTTGGTGGAAAACTTCAAGACCGGCACCATGGACAAGTGGGGCCTGGGCTGGCAGGTGCTGCGGGAGCGCTTTCCGCGTCTGGTGTATTGCCGGGTCACCGGATTCGGTGCAGACGGGCCCTATGGCGGCCTGCCCGGTTACGACGCGGCCATCCAGGCCTTGATCGGGCTGATGAGCGTCAACGGTGAACCCGATGAGCGGGGCGGCCAGCCCCTGCGGGCCGGGGTGCCGGTGGTGGATTTGGCCACGGGGCTGAACGCCGCCTTGGGCGTGACCCTGGCGCTGTTCGAGCGTGAACGCAGCGGCCGTGGGCAGTTTCTGGAGGTGGCCCTCTACGACGTGGGCCTGACCCTGCTGCACCCCCACACCGCCAATCACCTGATGGATGGCCGCATCCCCAAACGGACGGGCAACGACCACCCCAACATCAGCCCCTACGATGTCTTTCCCACCGGCAGTGAACCCCTGTTCCTGGCCGTGGGCAACGACCGGCAGTTCAGCCAGCTGTGCCAGGGCATCGGGGCGCCCGAGCTGGCCAGCGACGCCCGGTTCACCAGCAACGCCCTGCGGTCTAAACACCGTGCCGAGCTGCGGCCCCTGTTGGAGGCGGCCCTGGCGCGCCACGAAGGCAAAGCCCTGGCCGTGCAACTGCTGGAGGCCGGCGTGCCGTGCGCGCCGATCCAAGACATCGCCGCCGCGCTCCAAGACGCCCACACCGCCCACCGGGGCATGGTGGTGCAGGTGGGCGAACACTACCGGGGCATCGGCTCGCCCATCAAGCTCGAGCGCACACCCCCGAGCTACCGCCTGCCGCCGCCCCCCCGCTCGGGGTCTTGAAACCCCGCGCGCTGCCCCCATCTGCCCACAGGTCCGGGTTCGTGCGCGCCTCCTGCGTGCAGCGCGCCAGCCTTCCCCTCACTTGATCCTTACCCCAGGCATATGGAAAAGAAGACCCTGTCGTTTCAGGCCGAAGTGCAGCAAATCCTGCACCTGGTCACGCGCTCCCTGTACTCCAACAAGGAAATCTTCCTGCGCGAGCTGATTTCCAACGCCTCAGACGCCTGCGACAAGCTGCGTTTTGAAGCCCTGGACAAGGCCGAGCTGTTCGAAGACCAGCCCAACCTGGAGGTGCGCATCCTGGTCGATGCCGCCAACAAGACCCTCACCATTCGTGACAACGGTATCGGCATGAGCGCCGAAGAGGCCGTGGCCAATCTGGGCACCATCGCCAAGAGCGGCACGCGCGAGTTCATGTCGCGCCTGGAAGGCGACCAGAAGAAAGACGCCCAGCTCATCGGCCAGTTTGGCGTGGGCTTCTATTCGGGCTTCATCGTGGCCGACCGCATCACGGTGGAAACCCGCCGCGCGGGCGTTCCCGCCGATCAGGGCGTGCGCTGGAGCAGCGGGGGCACGGGCGAGTTCGAGGTGGAGACGATCACCAAGGCCAGCCGTGGCACCGACATCATCTTGCACCTGCGCGAAGGCGAGGACGAGGACTATTTGAAGTCCTGGAAGTTGAAGCAAGTGATCGGCAAGTACTCCGACCACATCTCGTTGCCCATCCTCATGCAAAAAGAGGAGTGGGACAAGGACAAGAGCGAATACGTCACCCAGGACGAGTGGGAGACGGTCAACAAGGCGGCAGCGCTGTGGGCCCGCAGCAAGAGCGATGTGACCGACGCCGAGTACCAGGCCTTCTATCAGCAGATCAGCTACGACCAAAGTGCGCCGCTGGCCTACACCCACAACCGCGTGGAAGGCCGCAGCGAATACACACAGCTGCTGTACATCCCGGCCAAGGCCCCATTTGACCTGTGGAACCGCGACAAGCGCGGCGGCGTGAAGCTCTACGTCAAGCGCGTCTTCATCATGGACGACGCCGAGGCCTTGATGCCGGTGTACCTGCGCTTCGTCAAGGGTGTGATCGATTCGAACGACCTGCCGCTCAATGTCAGCCGTGAGCTGCTGCAGGAAAGCCGCGATGTGAAGGCCATCCGCGAGGGATCCACCAAGCGGGTCTTGTCCATGCTCGAGTCCCTGGCCGACTCCGAAAACGCCGACGACAAGCGCAAGTACGCCGACTTCTGGAAAGAGTTCGGCGCGGTGCTCAAGGAAGGCATCGGCGAGGACATGGCCAACCGCGAGCGCTTGAGCAAGCTGCTGCGCTTTGCCTCGACCCACGGCACCGGCGACGAGCCCGAGGTGTCCTTCGCCGACTATGTGGGCCGCATGAAGGAGGGCCAGGAGGCGATCTACTACATCACCGCCGACACCTTGGCGGCGGCCAAGAACAGCCCGCAGCTGGAAATCTTCCGCAAGAAGGGCATCGAGGTGCTGCTCTTGTCGGACCGGGTGGACGAGTGGATGCTCTCGCACCTGTACGAGTTCGATGGCAAGCCGCTGCAAAGCATCGCCAAGGGTGCAGTGGACCTGGGCAAGCTGCAGGACGAAGAGGAAAAGAAGCAGGCCGAAGCCGCGGCCGAGGCCTTCAAGCCGGTGCTCGACAAGATCAAGGAAGCGCTCAAGGACCGCGCCAAGGATGTGCGCGCCACCACCCGCTTGGTGGACTCACCCGCTTGCCTGGTGGTGGAAGAGGGCGACATGAGCGGGCACTTGGCCCGCTTGTTGAAGCAGGCGGGCCAGGCGGCGCCGGCGTCTCAGCCCATCCTCGAGGTCAACCCCTCACACGCCTTGGTCAAGAAGCTCGAGAGCGACGAGGCGCACTTTGCCGACTTGGCCCACCTGCTGTTCGACCAGGCCGTGTTGGCCGAAGGCGGCGCCTTGGAGAACCCCGCCGAGCATGTGCAGCGGGTGACGCGTTTGTTGGTGGCTTAGGACCGCGCGGCCATCAGCTTCTTGGCCAAGCTCCAGCGGTGCACCTCGCTGGGGCCGTCGTAGATGCGAAATGGCCGCACATCGCGCCAAATGCGCTCCACGATGGTTTCGCCGGTCACGCCCTGGCCACCCAGGATCTGCACGCAGCGGTCGACGATGCGGTATATCGCCTCTGAGGCAATCACCTTGGTCATGCTGGATTCGGTGTTGGCCTTGCCGCCTTGGTCCAGCACCCAGGCGCAGTGCCAGATCGACAAGCGCGCGGTGTGCAGGTCCAGTTCGTTGTCGGCCAGCATGAAGCCCACGCCCTCGTGTTCGCCCAAGGGTTTGCCGAAGGCCGTGCGGCTGCGGGCATGGGCCAAGGCCACGTCGTGTGCACGACGGGCCGCACCCAGCCAGCGCATGCAGTGGGTCAGGCGCGCGGGGGCCAAGCGCACCTGGGCGTAGCGAAAGCCTTTGCCCAATTCGCCCAGCACCGCGTCTGGCCCCACGCGCAGGTTGCTGAAACTCACCACGCAGTGCCCGCCGGGGAAGCAGCGGTCCAGGGAGTCCATTTGCCGCTCCACCGTGATGCCCGGCGCGTCCATGTCGGACAGGAACATCGTGGCCGAACCATCGGGCAAGCGCGCCATGATGATGGCAAAGCCGGCCCCCTGTGCGCCGGTGATCAGCCATTTGCGCCCGTTGATCAACCAGCCTTCGCCGTGCGCATCGTGAACGGGTGTGGCCGTGGTCTGCAGCATCGAAGGATCCGACCCCGCGCCGGGAGGCGGCTCGGTCATGCAAAAGCACGAGCGGATCTGGCCCGACGCCAGCGGCGCCAGCCAGCGGTTCTTCTGGTCAGCCGTGGCCACCACCTCCATCAGGTGCATATTGCCTTCGTCTGGGGCAAACAGGTTCATGGCCAAGGGGCCCAGCGTGGAGTAGCCGGCTTCCTCGAACACCACCGCACGGCTGCGGTGGTCCAAGCCCATGCCGCCGTAGTGGGCCGAAACATGAGGCGCCAACAGGCCTGCAGCCTTGGCCCGCGCCACCAGCTCCAGCCGAAAGTCTTCGCTGGGGCCGTGGTCCCCCCAACGCGGGTCGCGCTCCAGGGGCACGATCTCGTCGGCAATGAAACGGCGCACACGCGCCTGCAGGGCTTGCAGTTCGGGGGTCAGGGCAAAGTTCATGCGCCCATCCTAGCCCCATCAAAAGGCATATGCATCCATGCCGATCACCCCATGCTGCGCGCTCTCATGTACGCGGCTGGCGCGGCGGGCGAGGGCCGCACCCCAGCCGGCGGCCACGAAAAAGGGCAGCAGGTGCTCATCGGTCGGGTGCATGTCCACCCCGTGTGGCGCCAGCGTGCGGTACGCGCACAGGGCCGGCCAGTCGCTGGCCACGCTGTGTGCATGCCACCATTGCCGAAACGCGGCACTTTCCGCCCGCTCCGGGGCCTGCATGGGCTGCGGCTCTCGCATGAACCAGCCCAGGTTGTGCGTGATGCTGCCGCTGGTCAAGAGCCACACGCCTTCTCGGCTCAGGGGCGCGAGCACAGCGCCCAGCTCCATCAGCTGCTCGGGCGTCCAATCCGGGTTCCAGGCCAGGGGCAAGACGGGTACATCGGCATCCGGCCACAGATAGCGCAGCGGGGTCCACAGGCCATGGTCCAGGCCGCCTTGGGCGCTCACCCGAACCGGCCAGCGGGCAGCCTGCAGCCGTTCAGCCACTTGCGTGGCCAGCTCAGGCGAGCCCGGCGCGTCGTATCGCAGGGTGCGCAGTCGGGGGTCGAAGCCGCCGAAGTCATACACGGCTGCGTGCTCGCGGGCCGCCAACACGGTGGCTTCAGAGGCCAGGGTGTGGGCCGACAGCGCCAGGATGGCCTTGGGCTTGGCGAACTGGGTTCGCCACTGCTGTCCATAGGACTGCATGAACGCACCGGCGGCCCCCCCTTGCAGGGCGGTCATGGGCGAGCCGTGAGAAACAAACAGGGCGGTGGGGTGCGCAAGGGGGGCGCAGGCGGCGGGTTCCATGACACGGATTTCAGCAGCATCCCCACAACCGACCGTTGCAGCCGATTGCATGCATCATTCGAGGATGAACACCGTGCGCAATCGGCCGCCCTTGGCCCTGTTGGCTTGGCGCCAGACGTGGCGAGACTTTCGTGGGGGTGAGTTGAGGCTGCTCGCCTTGGCCGTGGTCTTGGCCGTGGCGGCCTTATCGGCGGTGAGTTTTTTTGCGGACCGGCTTCAGGCGGGCCTGTCACGCGACGCAGGCCAGCTCTTGGGTGGCGATCTGGCGGTTTCAGGCGACCAGCCCCTGCCGGCGGTGTGGGCCCAGGCGGCCACTGAACGGGGCCTGCGCACCGCCCGCACCGTGAGCTTTCCCAGCATGGCGCGTGCGCCCGAGGAGCAAGGTGGCCAGTTCCGTCTGGTGGCCGTGAAGGCTGTGGCAGGCGGCTACCCACTGCGGGGCCGGCTGACGGTGCGCGACGCGCAGGGGGCTGAATCGGCCGTGGCGCAGGGCCCGCAAGCCGGTGTGGTGTGGGTGGACGCCTCCTTGTTGGACGGTCTGAACCTGGCGTTGGGCGACCATCTGCTGCTGGGCGAGGCGCGCTTGCGCATCGAGCGAGCCATCATCAACGAACCCGACCGTGGCGCAGGCTTCATGAGTTTTTCGCCGCGGGTGATGCTGCACGAGCAGGACCTTGGGGCCACTGGATTGATTCAACCGGCCAGCCGGGTCACCTATCGGCTGATGGTGATGGCCCCCGACGCCCTGGGGCGCCGGGCAGCCGAGCAGGCACTGGCCGCGCTTCGTGAATCGATCGAAGCCCACATCGAGCGTGAGAGCCTGCGCGGTATTCGCTTGGACAGCTTGGAGGCCGGACGGCCCGAGATGCGCCAGGCCCTGGACCGAGCGGAGCGTTTCCTGACCCTGGTGGCCCTCTTGTCGGCCCTGTTGGCGGCGGTGGCCGTGGGGATCGCCGCACGCGACTTCACCGACCGTCACTTGGACGATTGCGCCCTGTTGCGCGTGTTGGGGCTGCATCAGCGTGAGATCGCCACCTTGTATGCGCTGGAGTTCGCCCTGGTGGGCGTGGTGGCCTGCGTGTTGGGCGTGGCCTTGGGGTGGCTCGTGCACCATGGCTTTGTGGCCTTGCTGGCCGGCTTGGTGAAAACCGCGCTGCCGGGCGCGAGCCTGCAGCCGGGATTTCTGGCTGCAGCCTTGGGCTGGGTGCTGCTGATGGGCTTTGGCTTGCCGCCGGTCCTGCAGTTGGCCCGTGTGCCGCCCTTGCGCGTGATTCGGCGCGACGTGGGCCGCCCACGGCCCTTTTCCATCGGTGTGCTGGCCGCGGGTGCCTTGAGCTTCACAGGCCTGCTCTTGGCGGTTTCCTCTGACCTGCGCCTGGGCCTCATCACCGTCGGGGGCTTTGGCTTGGCCCTGCTGTTCTTCGCGGGTTTGGCGGCCGTGGCCATGGTGGCGTTGCGCCGCTGGGTTCCGCACTTGTCATCGGCGGGTCGGTGGCAGGCCTTGGTCATGGCCACCCGGCAACTGGCCGCACGTCCGGGCTTTTCGGTGTTGCAGGTCAGCGCCTTGTCGGTGGGCTTGTTGTCTCTGGTGTTGTTGGTGCTGCTGCGCACCGACCTGGTGGCCAGCTGGCGCTCGGCCACGCCGCCTGATGCGCCCAACCGGTTCGTCATCAACATCCAGCCCGAACAGTCGACGGCCTTCGAGCAGCAGTTGCACGACGCGGGCGTGCAAGGCTACGACTGGTACCCGATGATCCGGGGCCGCTTGGTGGGCATCAACGGCCAAGCCATTCGGCCGGGCTTGTTCGGCAGCGACCGTGCCCAGCGCCTGGTCGAGCGCGAATTCAACCTCAGCCACACGGCCCAACTGCCGGGACACAACCAGGTGTCGTCGGGGCGCTGGACGCCCGATGAAGCCGATGGCTTGAGTGTGGAGGAAGGCCTGGCCCAGACCCTGAACCTCAAGCTCGGCGACCGCTTGCAGTTCGACATTGCCGGCACGGTGCGCGAAGGCCGCATCACCTCCTTGCGCAAGGTGGAGTGGGGCTCGATGCGGGTGAATTTCTTTGTCTTGTTCCCGCAGGCCGAGCTCGGTGGGCTGCCCAGCACCTACATCAGTGCCTTCAAGGCGCCTGCGGACGCCGGTGCCGCGCAGGCCCTGGACCGCCAACTGTTGCAGGCCTTCCCGAACATCACCAACGTCGACATCTCGGCATCGGTGGCCCAGGTGCAGCAGGTTCTCAACCAGGTCATCGGTGCGGTGGAGTTTCTCTTTGCCTTTACCTTGGCCTCGGGTCTGTTGGTGCTGGTGGCCACCATCACCGCCACACGCGAAGCGCGGGTGCGGGAGTACGCGGTGATGCGGGCCCTGGGTGCCCGCAGCCAGTTGCTTCGGCGCATGCAGCGCGCAGAGTTGCTGGGCGTGGGGGCCTTGTCGGGCCTGCTGGCGTCCTGCGTGGCCATGGCCATTGGCGCGGTCTTGGCGCGATCGGTCTTTGAGTTCAACTGGGCGCCCAGCCCTTGGGTACCCGTGGCCGGTGCAGCCGCAGGTGCGCTGCTGGCCTGGTGGGCCGGCGCCTGGGGCCTGCGCTCCATTTGGCAGCGGCCGGTGGTGGACACGCTGCGCCGTGCGGCGCAGTAAGGGCCTAAGGCTGCGCCGGCCGACGCAGCCCCCGCAGCCCGCTGGTCCTCAGCCGCGGCTGCGCCGCCACACGCAGTCCAGGTAGGCCTGTCCATCCGGGGGCAGGCCACTGCGCTGTGAGGCCCAGATCATCTCGCCCAGGCAGTCCATCATGTGGTGATGCGCCTCGTGTTCACTGCCCAGCCGGTCGCGCAGGGCCTCGAAGGCTTGCCGAATACCCCGGGGTTGGTCGATGTCGACCTGCTCGACCAGGCTCAGGTGCATGCTCAGGTGCAAGAAGGGGTTGGTGCGGCCGTCTTCCACGGTGTACACCGCGGCCAGGGCCGCTGCCTCGTCGGCCAGATCGCCGTCATACTCGGGGTGCAGCATCACCCATGGCGCGGCCTTGGCCTGCATCGCATCCAGCGGCATGCCGGCGCGTTGGCGGCGCCAGGTTTCACAGAAAAAGCGGCGGACGTCCTCTTGTGATGGGGCAAACATAAAGGCATTGTGGATGATCACCGACCCGCAGTTCTATTTTTGGGCGATCGCCGCCGTGCTGCTGGTGGGTTTGTCCAAGAGTGGCTTCCTCAGCGGCTTCGGGGCCGTGGCCACCCCCCTGATGGCGATGGCCGTGCCGGTACCCCAGGCAGCGGCCATCATGCTGCCGCTGCTGTGCCTGATGGACCTGACCAGCCTGCAGCAGATGTGGCGCAACCGAGACCAAGACCTGCTGCGGCTGCTGGTGCCGGCGGGTCTGTTGGGCATCCTCTTGGGCACCGTGCTGTTCAGTCGGGTCTCTGCACCGGTGGTGTCGGTGGTGGTGGGGGTGCTGACACTGCTGTTCCTGCTGCAGCGTTTGGTGATGAAGCCCCGAGCCCATCGCGCTGCACCATCACCCCGCTGGGGGTTCGCCTTGGGCATCGTCAGCGGCTTCACCAGCTTTGTGGCGCATGCCGGTGGTCCACCCCTGAGTGCCTATGTGTTGCCGATGCGGCTGGATCCCATGCGTGTGACGGCCACCACGGCGGTGTTCTTTTCGGCGGTGAACATGGCCAAGTGGCTGCCGTACGCCGCGCTCGGCCTGCTCGATACCCGCAACCTGTGGACCTCCTTGGTGCTGGCGCCGCTGGCCCCGGTGGGTGTTTGGGCAGGGGTGTGGTTGACCCGCCGCATGGCCTCCGAATGGTTCTACCGGGTGGCTTACACCGGCATGGCCGCTGCCGGCGGCAAACTCTTGTGGGACGGTTGGCGCGCGTTGTGACCGCAAGCCCCCCCACTTGAAGGGTACCCCCTGGGATGAGGGGTTTTGCCACACCCACACCCCTCCTAGCATCTTCCAAACCGGCTCTGTGTTCAGCCGGGTCAAGGAATGGAAGATGAAGATGCTCTTGCTTGATGACCATCCCCTGGTGCGTTGTGCGCTGGAATCCGTGATCCAGTCCCTGGGGAGTGAAGTGACCGTGCACAGTGTGGCCAGCACCGCACAAGCGCAGCAGTGCTTGGCCGAGGCCGGTCCCTTCGACATCGCGCTGCTGGACCTTCAGCTGCCCGATGCCGACAGTTTTGCGCTCTTGGCCGATTGGCGCGAGGCTTACCCGCAGATGCGGGTGGTGATGATGTCGGCTGCCGAGTCGGCGCAGGAGGCCCTGCGGGCCTTGGAGGAAGGGGCGGCCGGTTTGGTGTCCAAGCGCATGGCGCCCGAGGTTCTGGGGCAAGCCTTGCGCAGGGTGATGTCGGGTGGCACCTATGTGCCGCCCCTGGCCATGCGCTCTGTGCTGGCGTCCTCGGGGCATGAGAGCGCTGCGTCGTCCTCACCGATTCGGCTGCATGAGCCGCAGCGAATGTCCATTCCAGAGCCCAGCCTCCAAACCGCCTGGTGGCCCGGCTCACGGCCCCTCGATACCCGCGCAGGCGCCCCGGTGGCGCAGGCCCACCGTGGTGCGCCGCTGCCTCAGCTGAACCTGACGCCCCGGCAAACCCAGGTGCTGCAGCTGCTGCTGCAGGGCCAACCCAACAAGCTCATTGCCCGACAGCTGCAGCTGTCGGTGGAGACCGTGAAGGACCACGTTGCATCGCTCTTGAGGGTGCTGGGGGTGAGTTCGCGAACCCAGGCCGTGGTGGTGGCCAGCCAGATGATGTCCGGGCCTGGTTACCCCAGCCCTTCAATGCCAGCCCACCTGCGCCCGCCCGCCGCTTCGGTGATCCACCGCGCGCTGTGAGGCCCAGCGCCCACCGGCAGGGTTCGGCCCGGCCGGTGCGGGGAAAGCGAGCTCAGCTGGGCTGGTAGGCCAGCCTCACATAGATGGGTGCAAAGGCTTCTGCTTGGGTGATTTCCAGCAGGTGCTCGCGCGCCAGTTCGAGAAGGGCCACAAAGGTCACCACCACCACCGGTGTGCCGGCGTGGGTGTCGAAGAGCTCGGCGAACTCCATGAAGCGCTGGCCCTGCAGGCGCCGCAGCACGATGCCCATGTGCTCCCGCACCGACAGTTGCTCGCGGCTGATCTTGTGGTGTTGGTTGAGCTTGGCGCGCATCAGGATGTCGCGCCACGCTTCCTGCAGGTCCAATGGGCTCACATCGGGCAGGCGCAGCGCCACGGTCTGGTCGATCGTGACCTGCACCTTCAGGAAGTCCCGCCCGATCACCGGCAGCTCGTCGATGCGTGCGGCGGCCAGCTTCATCTGCTCGTACTCCAGCAGCCGGCGGACCAACTCCGCGCGGGGGTCTTCCGGCTCGCTGCCGTCTTCGCTCTTCTTGGGCGGCAGCAGCATGCGGCTCTTGATCTCGATCAGCATGGCCGCCATCAGCAGGTACTCGCTGGCCAACTCCAGGTTGCGCCGGCGGATCTGATCCACATAGGCCAGATACTGGCGCGTGACATCGGCCAGCGGGATGTCCAGGATGTTGAAGTTCTGCTTGCGGATCAGGTACAGCAGCAGGTCCAGAGGCCCCTCGAAGGCCTCCAGGAACACCTCCAGCGCGTCGGGCGGGATGTACAGGTCGTTGGGCAGTGCGAACAGCGGCTCGCCGTAAAGCCTGGCCACGGCCACATGGTCCACCGCTTGCGGCACAGCGGCGTCCAGCGCGGCGCCGGCCTCCGGTTCGCTGGCGGCGGCGCCGGGCAAGGGGATGGCCGCAGCGCCAGCGGCTTGGCCCTCGCCCGTATCCGTGGGGTTCACCGCGCGCCCCTCGGGCGCGGGGCTGTCGCCTGCAGGGGCTTGCACGGCTTCAGCGCGCCTTGGTCTGGTAGACGTAGGCCTGCTGGGGCACACGGGCCTGTCGGGCCTGCGCCTGTTGATCGCGGTCGATGGCTTTGTCCCACAGGAGGGCGCGGCCCTGGCGCTGTTCCTGCTCCAGCGTCGGCTTGGCCTGCTTGAGCGAATCAATGAACTGCGTCACATCGGACTGATAGGGTTTCCAAAACAGCGGCATGGGCTCGATCCTTGCGCTTGAAAGCTCAGCGCGTACAAAAGCGCATTTTAGGTGCAGGGGGTCTGAAGGGCCGGGCGCGAGGCGTTGTCAGCGGATGCGCATGCCCGGCTGCGCCCCCGGCCAGGGTTCGAGCACGAAGACGCCCGGCTGGGCCTTTTCGTCGGTGTGGCTGGCCGCCAGCACCATGCCTTCGCTGACCCCGAACTTCATTTTGCGCGGCGCCAGGTTGGCCACCACCACGGTGAGCTTGCCCTGCAAGTCCTCGGGCTTGTAGGCCGAGGCAATGCCGCTGAACACGTTGCGCAGACGGCCCTCGCCCACATCCAGCGTCAGGCGAAGGAGCTTGGTGCTGCCTTCCACCGCCTCGGCCCTTTCGATGCGGGCCACCCGCAGGTCCACCTTGACGAAATCGTCGATCGTGATGGTGGGGGCCAGTGCTTCGCCGCCGGGCAAGGGCGGGGCGGTGTGGGTTGAGGGGGCCTCGACCGGGGCGGCACCCGCTGCAGCACCGGCCGTCTGCTCGGGCGGCTCAAACAGCGCATCCACGTGCTTGGGGTCGACCCGCTGCATGAGGTGTTCGTACACGCCAATCGTGTGGGCGCCCAAGGGCTGGTCCGCATCGGCCAATTGCAGCGCGGGCACCTGCAGGAACGCCTCCACCCGCGCGGCCAGTGCCGGCAGTATCGGCTTGAGGTAAACCGTCAGCACGCGGAAGGCCTCGATGCACACCGAGCACACTTCGTGCAGCAGGGCGTCTTGGCCCTCTTGCTTGGCCAGCTCCCAGGGCTTGTTCTGATCCACGTAGCCGTTGACACGGTCAGCCAGGGCCATGATTTCCCGAACCGCCTTGCCGAACTCGCGCTCGGCGTACAGCGTGCCCACGGTGCTGCGCTGTGCGCGCAGGGAGTCCAGCAATTCGGCGCCGCTGCCGCTGATGCGGTCGGTGAGCCGGCCGCCAAAGCGCTTGGTGAGGAAGCCCGCGGCACGCGAGGCGATGTTGATGTACTTGCCGATCAGGTCGGCGTTCACCCGCTGCACGAAGTCTTCGGGGTTGAAGTCGATGTCTTCCACCCGTGCATTGAGTTTGGCGCACAGGTAGTAGCGCAGCCACTCGGGGTTGAGGTTCAACGCCAGGTAGCGCAAGGGGCTCAACCCAGTGCCACGGCTCTTGCTCATCTTCTCGCCGTTGTTCACCGTGAGAAAGCCGTGCACGTGCACCGCTGTGGGCACCTTGCGCCCGCTGAACTTCAGCATCGCCGGCCAGAACAGGGTGTGGAAGGTGACGATGTCCTTGCCGATGAAGTGCACCTGCTCTCGATCGGGATCGGCCATGTAGGCCTCGAAGTCCACGCCGCGGCGGTCCAACAGGTTCTTCAAAGACGCCAGATAGCCCACCGGGGCATCCAGCCACACATAGAAGTACTTGCCTGGTGCGTCTGGGATTTCAATGCCGAAGTAGGGCGCGTCG
>JACCDH010429477.1_pt1 | contig 41329 bp, 44 predicted proteins | sample 7442481 | NCBI WGS metagenome assembly JACCDH01 (sample SAMN15323433, study PRJNA562643) | freshwater metagenome | isolation source: river surface water | place: USA:Blue River Watershed | collected 2017-08-15 | reverse complement strand
TTTTGTATCAACGCGCAGTTGTCAGTTGCTAGCCGCCACGCCATGTGATGGCTAACGACTGGAAACTGCATCACCAAGGGAGCAAATTATGGAAATCGATATGCTGGAAACAACAAAAGGCACGATCATCAAAGTGGTGGGTGTCGGTGGTGCGGGCGGCAATGCCGTGCAGCATATGATCAACAAAGGTGTATCCGGCGTGGAGTTCATCGTCGCCAACACGGATGCGCAGGCCTTGCACAATTCGAAGGCGCACAACGTGATCCAGATTGGCGAATCGGGCCTTGGTGCTGGCATGAAGCCCGCGCTCGGACGTCAGCTGGCTGAAGAAACCCGCGACCGCATCGAAGATGCGCTGCGCGGCGCGCACATGGTGTTCATCGCCGCCGGCATGGGCGGTGGTACCGGCACTGGCGCGGCGCCTGTCGTCGCGCAGGTCGCGAAAGAGCTGGGCGCGCTGACGGTGGCGGTCGTGTCCAAGCCTTTCACCTATGAAGGCAAGAAGTGCATGGACATCGCCAACGAGGGTCTCGACGAGCTGGGCAAGCATGTCGATTCGCTGATCGTGATCTTGAACGAGAAGCTCGAAGAGATCTATGAAGACGACAGCATGGTCGAGTGGCTGCAGCATGCGGATGACGTGCTCAACAACGCGGTGGCCGGCATTGCCGAGATCATCAATGTGCCGGGCCATATCAACGTCGACTTCAATGACGTCAAGACCATCATGGCCGAGCAGGGCAAGGCGATGATGGGCACGGCCGTGGCGTCGGGCGTGGATCGCGCGCGTATCGCCGCCGAGCAGGCGATCGCCTCGCCGCTGCTGGATGGTATCGACCTCTCCGGCGCGCGCGGCGTGCTGGTGAACGTGACCGGCAGCCGTTCGCTCAAGGGCAAGGAGATCAAGGAAGTCATGGCGACGGTGCGCGCCTTCGCTGCAGAAGACGCCTCGATCGCGCAGGGCATTGCCTACGATGAATCCATGGGTGACGAGATCCGTGTGACCGTGGTCGCCACCGGCCTGGGCCGCGCGCGCCGCACGCCGCAGTTGGTATCCAACCCGGTCGCGGTGCAGCGCACGGGTACGTACAACGAGCCCGTCTCCGGCGGCGACGCCGTGCCGGGTGCCAACCAGACCTTTGATCCCATCCGCACACCGGCGGTCTGGCGTCGCGAATCGGCATCCGAAACGGTGCGTGCGATGGAGCGCAATGGCACGGAAACCTACGATATTCCGGCGTTTTTGCGACGTCAGGCGGACTAAAGCCTCACCTGTCTGCAGAAAAATGGCGGGCAAGGCATACTAAGGACCCAGAAACCGCGTCCGATGGCAACATCCGGGCGCGGTTTTATTTCTCCTTGTGCCATTTCCCCATCGTCTGTTAAAAAAAGGAATAAAAAAATGACCATCAAAGTCGGAGACTCTCTGCCCGAAGGCAAGCTTGCCGAGTTCATCGAGACCGAAACCGAGGGCTGCTCGCTCGGGCCGAACACCTTCAACGTGTCGGATCTGGTCAAGGGCAAGACCATCGCCATTTTTGGTCTGCCCGGCGCGTACACGCCGACCTGCTCGGCCAAGCATGTGCCCGGCTATGTGGAACATGAAAAGGCCCTGAAAGCGAAGGGCGTGGACGAGATCTGGTGCATCTCGGTCAATGATGCGTTCGTCATGGGTGCCTGGGGTCGCGACCAGAAGGCGACAGGCATCGTGCGCATGATGGCCGATGGCAATGCCGATTTTTCGAAAGCGATCGGCCTGTCCGCTGACTTCAGCCAGTTCGGCATGGGCACGCGCTCGCAGCGTTACTCGATGCTGGTGAAAGACGGCGTCGTCAAGCAGCTGAATGTCGAAGCGCCCGGCAAGTTCGAAGTCTCGAATGCCGAGACCCTGCTGGCTCAGCTGTAATTGTCAATGAAAGCACGCGCAGGCCGCCCATGATCAGACAACGCACCATCAGCCAGACCGTCAGCACCACCGGCGTCGGGCTGCACTGCGGCACGCGCGTCGAGCTGACCTTGCGGCCCGCGCCCGTGGATACGGGCATCGTGTTTCGCCGCGTCGATGTGAATCCGCCGGTAGAGCTGCCGGCGAATGCGACGGGTGTGGGCGACACGCGCATGGCCTCGGTGCTCGAAAATAACGGCGTGCGCGTCTCCACCGTCGAGCACCTGATGTCGGCCTGCGCCGGCCTGGGCATCGACAATCTGTACGTCGATCTGACGGCCGAAGAAATTCCGATCATGGATGGCTCGGCCGCCTCGTTTGTCTTCTTGCTGCAGCAGGCCGGCCGCAGCGAGCAGGAGGCCGCGAAGAAATTCATCCGCGTGCTCAAGCCGGTGGAAGTGCGCGAAGGCGAGGGTGCGAACGAGAAGTGGGCACGTCTTGAGCCCTGCCACGGCTTTCGTCTGAAGTTCTTCATCGAGTTCAATCATCCCGCGGTCGATGGCAGTGGTCAGACCGCCGAAGTCGATCTGTCCTTCGAGTCGTATATTCAGGAAATCGCGCGCGCCCGCACCTTCGGTTTCATGCAGGATGTGGAAACTTTGCGCGGCATGGGTCTTGCGCGCGGTGGCTCACTCGAAAATGCGATCGTGATGGACGAATTCCGCATCTTGAATACCGGCGGTCTGCGCTACCGGAATGAATTCGTGCGTCACAAGATACTCGATGCCATGGGCGATCTGTATCTGATCGGACATCCGCTGCTGGCCAGCTACACCGCCCACAAGTCGGGCCATGGGCTGAACAACAAACTGCTGCGCGCCTTGCTGGCGGACAGCACCTCTTACGAGATCATCACCTTCAATAACGCCGCCGCCGCGCCTGCCGCGTACGCTTCCCAGCTTGAACAGGAATGGGCGGCTGCCTGAGCGCGAGCCGGATGCGTCGCGTTTCTTGTCCCGGGATGTCGCCGCCTTGAGCGATCTTCCACCTTCCCATCGCGAATCCCGCTTAGCGCTGGCCTCGCTGCTGACAGGCAGCGTGATCTGGGGCTTTACCTGGCTGCCGCTGAAGTATTTCGCGGCCACCGGACTGGATGGGCATGCCGTGTCGCTGACGGCCTATGTGCTGGTCGCACTGGTGTCGCTGCCGTTCATCTGGCGCGAACGTCCTCAGTGGCGCAGTGAAACGCACTGGCTGCTCCTGATCGGCCTGTGCTTCGGCGTGGCGAATGTCGGCCTGACGATTGCGCTGATGTCCGGCTCGGTCGTGCGCGTGATGCTGCTTTTTTTTCTGCTGCCGGTCTGGGGCGCGCTCGGGGGTGCCCTGTTTCTCGGTGAGTCGCTCGACCGTCGGCGTATCGCCGCTGTGGTGCTGTCCCTGTTGGGCGTGTTCGTGATCGTTGGCGGGCTGCGCGCGCTGGACGAGCCGCCTTCGGTCGCTGATCTTGCCGCGCTGATCGCCGGTATCTGCTACACCGCCGCCGGCATTGCGAACCGCAAGGCGCGATACATACCGATAGCCAGCCGCACGCTGTCCTCATTCGCCGGTTGCGCGGTGCTGGCAGTGGCAGGGCTGGCCGTGTCCTCTCCCGCCATTCCGGAGTTGCCCGTCATGACCTGGTCGCTGCTCGCCGGGTTTGCATTCGTCTGGCTGCTGGGCGCGGGCTTGCTGACGACCTATGGCGTCACTCATGTCGAGGCCAGCCGCGCTGCGGTGTTTCAGATTGTCGAGCTGCTGGTGGCGGTGGTGTCAGCGGTAGTGATCGGCGGCGAAATGCTGACCGTGGGCGATTATGTCGGCGGTGCGCTGATTCTTGCGGCGACGGTCATCGAGGCCTGGCCCAGACCGGCGTCCCTGGTTCACGCCTGATCAGGACACCCGGCGTGCCAGCAGGGAGCGCAGTGCCTCGCGCAAGCCTTCATTGCGCGGGTCCGTGTCGAGCGAGGTCTCGAGCGCGGCGAACGAGGCCAGCGCAGCGTTCGGAAGCTCACGCTTTTTGGGTGCCGGCGGCGCGGGCAGGCGCTCCGGCATCACTTGCACTTTCAGCCGGATATCCTCGACCGGCCATCCTTTTTCTCTGAGACTCGCCGCCAGCCGGGGCAGCTGCTGCCGCAACCGGGTCGCGAGCGCGGCGTTCGGCACGGCGATCTGCAACAGCCCATTGTCCAGATGGACCACCTTGGAGGAAGCAAAGACCTGCGGCTGCAGCCGTTCGCAGGCTTGCTGCAGCTGCGCCAGCCGGCTGGCCGTGGGCAGCAAGGCGCTCAGCTTGTCGGTGGCTTGCAAGAAATCCATCGCTTCGCGCGCATCGGGACGCGACTCCGGGCGGCGAAAAGGCGTGAAATTCGGTGGAAATCGGGACATCGGGCAACGATAGCACAGGCGATTTTGCTCCGGTGAGCGTAGTACGGTTGACAAGAGGCTGCGTGATAGAATCGCGCCTTTGGCTGTCGGGCACGCGCCTGCAGCCTGCCTCCTTTTCCCGCAAGCCAAGCATGTCCCTACTGACTAAAATTTTCGGCAGCCGCAACCAGCGACTGCTCAAGAAGCTGCAGAAGACTGTCCGCGACATCAATGCCCTCGAACCCGCGCTGGAAAAGCTGTCGGACGAGGAGCTCAAGGCAAAGACTCCCGAGCTCAAAGCGCGCATAGCCGCAGGCGCTACCACGGACGAGATCCTGCCCGAGGCCTTTGCCGTCTGCCGCGAGGCCAGCAAGCGCGTGCTGAAGATGCGGCACTTCGATGTGCAGCTGATCGGCGGCATGGTGCTGCATCAGGGGAAGATCGCCGAGATGGGCACGGGCGAGGGCAAGACCCTGATGGCCACGCTGCCCGCGTACCTGAACGCGCTGACCGGCAAGGGTGTGCACATCGTCACCGTGAACGATTATCTTGCCCAGCGCGATGCGGAATGGATGGGCAAGCTGTATGGCTGGCTGGGCCTGACGACCGGCGTCAACCTGTCGCAGGCGCCGCATGACGTGAAGCAGGCCGCCTACGCTGCTGACATCACCTACGGCACCAACAACGAGTTCGGCTTCGACTATTTGCGTGACAACATGGTCTACGACGTCGCCGACCGGGTGCAGCGCGGTCTGTCATTCGCGATCGTCGATGAAGTCGACTCGATCCTGATCGATGAAGCCAGAACGCCGCTGATCATCTCCGGACAAGCCGAAGATCATACCGAGCTGTACCGCAAGATGAATGCGCTGCCGCCCATGCTGACTCTGCAGGTCGGCGAAGAGACGCCCGACGGCAAGGGCGTGGTCGAGGTGCCCGGCGATTACACCAAGGATGAAAAAGCCAACACCGTGCTGCTGACCGAAGCAGGACATGAGAAGGCCGAGCGCATCCTGACCGAGATGGGCCTCTTGCCCGAGGGCGCATCGCTGTACGATGCCTCGCATATCACGCTGATTCATCACCTGTACGCCGCGCTGCGCGCGCACACGCTGTTCCACAAGGATCAGCAGTATGTCGTGCAGAACAACGAAGTCGTGATCGTCGATGAATTCACGGGCCGTCTGATGACAGGCCGCCGCTGGTCCGATGGCCTGCATCAGGCGGTGGAGGCCAAAGAAGGCGTGCGCATCCAGCACGAGAACCAGACGCTGGCGTCGATCACTTTCCAGAATTACTTCCGCATGTACGGCAAGCTGGCCGGCATGACGGGCACCGCCGACACCGAGGCGTATGAATTTCAGGAGATCTACGGTCTGGAGACCGTGGTCATCCCGCCCAACCGTCCGAGCCAGCGCAAGGACCGTCAGGATCAGGTGTTCAAGAATGCCGCCGGCAAGTACCGCGCGGTGCTGGCCGACATACAGGATTGCTACGAGCGCGGTCAGCCGGTGCTGGTTGGCACGACCTCGATCGAGAATTCCGAGCTGATCGCGCAGATGCTCACGCAGGCAAAGCTTCCGCACAATGTGCTCAACGCCAAGCAGCATGCGCGCGAGGCGGAGATCATCGCGCAGGCGGGTCGTCCGAAGATGATCACCATTGCGACCAACATGGCCGGTCGCGGTACCGATATCGTTTTGGGCGGCAATGTCGACAAGCAGATCCAGCTGATCGAAGCCGACGACGCAGTCTCTGCCGATGAAAAAGCCCGCCGCGCGCAGCAGCTGCGTGACGAGTGGCAGTCACTGCATGATGGCGTGGTCGCTGCCGGTGGCCTGCACATCATCGGCACCGAGCGTCACGAGTCGCGCCGTATCGACAACCAGCTGCGCGGCCGTTCCGGCCGTCAGGGCGATCCCGGCTCCTCGCGTTTCTATCTGTCGCTCGACGATTCGCTGCTGCGCATCTTTGCCGGCGATCGCGTGCGCGCCGTGATGGAACGCCTGAACATGCCGGAAGACGAGCCTATCGAGGCCGGCATCGTCTCGCGCTCGATCGAATCGGCACAGCGCAAGGTCGAGGCGCGCAACTTCGACATCCGCAAGCAGCTGCTGGAATACGACGATGTCGCCAATGACCAGCGCAAGGTGATCTACAACCAGCGCAATGAACTGCTTGAAGCGCAGGACATGACCGAAATCAGCCAGGCGCTGCGCCATGGCGTGTTTAGTGACCTGTTCCGTCAGCATGTGCCGGAAGAGGCGATGGAAGAGCAGTGGGATCTGGAAGGCCTGCAGGCCGCGCTGGCCGCCGAATGGCAGCTGGAGATTCCGCTGACCGAGATGCTGAAGAACGAGCCGCAGCTATCCGATGAAGACCTGCTGCAGCGCATTCTCCACGCCGCTGATACCGTGCATCAGGCCAAGGTCGATCTGGTCGGACAGGACTCGTTCGGCGGCTTCGAGCGCAGCGTGATGCTACAGAGCATGGATTCGCACTGGCGCGAGCACCTCGCCGCGCTCGATCATCTGCGTCAGGGCATACATCTGCGCGGCTATGCGCAAAAGAATCCCAAGCAGGAATACAAGCGCGAAGCGTTCGAACTGTTTGCCCAAATGCTCGATCTGATCCGCAATGACGTCGTGCGCATGGTAATGACGGTGCGCGTGCAGTCGCAGGAAGAGATCGCTGCAGCCGAAGAGCAGATGTCGCATCCGCATCTGGAGAACGTGCACTATCAGCACCGCGATTTCAATCCGGCGCTGGCGCCGGAAGAATTGCTGGCGCCGGGGGGCGACGATCAGCAGGGTCAGGCACAGTTGCCGGGTGGCGGCATGGTCAAGGTCGGTCGGAATGATCCTTGTCCTTGCGGCAGCGGGAAGAAGTACAAGCAGTGTCACGGTAAGCTGGCGTGACGATAGTAAGGTCGGCGTAGAGCCGGCTTTACATCGTCATCCCGGCGCAGGCCGGGATCCATCACCACTCTGGCACCGCGCCAGTGTGTGCTCATGGCCCGACAGAACGAAGCACAAAGCAGCACAAAGCACCTCATCCTTTTGACCCCACAGGCATCCTCATGGCAGTCAATCTCCCCCTCCCCATCCCAAACAACCTGAAACCCGTCAAAGGCCTGCAACTCGGCTATGCCGAAGCCGGCATCAAGAAACCCGGCCGCAAAGACCTGCTGCTGATGACGCTGGCACCTACCGCAACCGTGGCGGGCGTGTTCACGACGAATCGCTTCTGCGCAGCGCCGGTGCAGGTGTCGAAGCAGCATCTGGCCAGTGGCAAAGGCATCCGGGCCTTGGTGATCAACACCGGCAATGCGAACGCAGGCACGGGTGAGCCGGGTCTGGCGAATGCGAACGCTACTTGCGAAGCGGTCGCTAAATTGCTCGGCTGCGATCCGGCCCAAGTGTTGCCGTTTTCAACGGGCGTGATCCTCGAGCCGCTGCCGGTCGATCGCCTCATCGCGGGCCTGCCGAATGCACAGGCGAATCTGAAAGAGGATAACTGGTACAACGCAGCTGAATCCATCATGACGACCGATACGCAGCCAAAGGCGGCTTCGCGCACGGTGAGCATCGGCGGAAAGTCCGTGACACTGACCGGCATTTCCAAAGGCGCGGGCATGATCAAGCCGAACATGGCGACCATGCTCGGCTATGTCGCTTGCGATGCCAAAGTGCCGCAGCCGGTGTTGGAGCAGATTGTCAGGCGCGCAGCGGATGCATCGTTCAATTGCATCACCATCGATGGCGATACCTCGACCAATGATTCCTTCATGCTGATCGCGACCGGTGCAGGCGAACTGGAGATCACGGAGGCCCATTCACCGGAATGCAAGGCGCTGGAAGAAGCGATCACCGGTCTGTCGCAGGAGTTGGCGCAGATGATTGTGCGCGATGGCGAAGGCGCGACCAAGTTCATTACCGTGCGCATCGAGCAAGGGCGCGATGTTGACGAGTGCCGCAAGATTGCTTATGCCATCGGCCATTCGCCGCTGGTGAAGACGGCGTTCTTTGCGTCCGACCCGAATCTGGGCCGCATTCTTGCCGCGATCGGCTATGCGGGTGTCACCGACCTCGATGTGGGCAAGCTCGATTTGTATCTGGATGATGTCTGGGTCGCAAAGCAGGGCGGGCGCCACCCTGACTATCGCGAGGAAGATGGCCAGCGGGTGATGAAGCAGAGCGAGATCACCGTGCGGGTTACACTGGCGCGCGGCACGGCATCGGCGACGATTTGGACCTGCGATCTCTCGCATGACTATGTGTCGATCAATGCGGATTACCGGTCCTGACAGGTAATCGCCGGTAGTGCTTGTAAAGTCGCTGGATCCCGGCCTCCGCCGGGATGACCCTGTTGAGGCCAACGCTCTTCACTCCGTCATTCCGGCGAAGGCCGGAATCCAGTGTCGTTAACAAATTAGAATAACAACGACATGAAAGAACTTGAACACCTCCTGCAGCGTGCCGAATCCGTACTGGCTCGCGTCGAGAAACTGCTGCCCGCTGCTGCGCCTGAGATCGACTGGAGCGCGATCGCCTATCGCTGGCGCGTGAGCCGCGATGGCCGGGGACATTTGCAGGCGGTGCATCATCCCTCGCGCATTCGTCTGGATGATCTGCGCAATATCGCGCCGCAGAAGGAAGCCATCGAGCAGAACACCCGGCAGTTCATGGCGGGGCGTCCTGCCAACAATGTGCTGCTGACCGGGGCGCGTGGCACGGGCAAGTCGTCGCTGATCAAGGCTTGCCTTGCGCAATTCGCTGATCAGGGACTGCGCCTGATCGAGGTCGACAAGGAGCATCTGGTCGACCTTCCCGATATCGTCGAGCTGATCGCGCAGCGTCCCGAACGCTTCATCATCTTCTGCGACGATCTGTCATTTGAAGAAGGCGAGGGCGGCTACAAGGCGCTGAAAGTCGCGCTGGACGGCAGCATCTCTGCGCAATCGGACAATGTGCTGATCTACGCCACCTCGAACCGCCGTCATCTGCTGCCGGAAAAAATGTCGGACAACGAAGGTTATCGTCATGTCGATGATGGTGACCTGCATCCGGGTGAGACAGTCGAAGAAAAGATCTCGCTGTCCGAGCGTTTCGGCTTGTGGCTGTCGTTCTATCCGTTCCGGCAGGATGACTATCTCGATATCGTGCATCACTGGCTCGCGCATTTCGGCGTGCCTGCCGCGCAGTTTGAAGAGGCCGATGCCGAGGCCTTGCGCTGGGCCTTGCAGCGCGGCTCGCGTTCGGGTCGCATCGCCTGGCAGTTCGCACGCGACTGGGCCGGCAAGCACCTGAGCCGATAAGCACGATATGGCGGCGCCGATCGATGTCGCGGTAGGCATCCTGATGAAGCCGAATGGCGATGTGCTGATGGGCCAGCGCCCGGAAGGCAAGCCGTATGCAGGCTACTGGGAATTCCCCGGCGGGAAAGTGGAGGCCGGCGAGAGCGTCTTCGATGCGCTCAAGCGCGAGTTTGCTGAAGAGATCGGCGTGCAGATACTGTCAGCAGAGCCCTGGTGCGGTGTCGAGCATGTCTACCCGCATGCGCATGTGCGCCTGCATTTTTACATCAGCCGCGAATGGCAGGGCGAGCCGCATGGGCTGGAAGGACAGCAACTCGCCTGGCAGGGAAGTTTTTCGGTGGAGCCAATATTGCCGGCAACGATACCGCTGCTGGAATCGCTCGCGGAAAGAAGATAAGCCCGGCCTTTGTCCGAGCGGGAGGCGTGGTGCCGGCTTACGGCGCGCTGTCCGGATCCTGCTCATGGTCCGGGTGGGAGCCCGGGATCACGTATTTTTCTTCCGCCCACGCGCCCAGATCGATCTGCTTGCAGCGCTCGCTGCAGAAGGGCCGGAACTTGTTGGCTTCTGTCCATTCGACCTTCGCGCCGCAGGTCGGGCAATCGACGACCGTCACCATGATGAAAAATCAGAAATTACAGAGCGTAAGATCGAAGGGCACATCGCCTTCGTAAGCCTTGGGCTTGTTGTCGCCACCCTGGGTGGTGAAACGTATCCATAGCACGTACTTGTTGGCCGAGATTTCCGGGATCGCGGCCAGTGTGGGGTCGATACTGACCCGCAGCAATTGATAGGTGCGCCCTTGCAGCATCTGCTGAAAACTGCCGGCCGCCGCCACGATATGCGTTGCGCGGCCTGACTCCCGCAGCAGGCGCAGGATGATGGTGATCGCGGAGAACAAGGGTTCCAGCGGCGTAAACCAGCCACTGATATCGGCGCGACGCTGCTCAGCCGATTGCTGTTGCCATGCATGATAAGACGGCAGGTCGAATTCGCAGGCACCGCCGGGAATGATGGTGCGGCCGCGTATGCTCATCAGCCATTCATTGTCACGGATATGCTGACCGGTCTTGCCCTGCATGCCGATCAGCGCGGCCCCGGTGGTCTCAATGTCGGCAAGTACTTCGTTCAGCCGTGAACTTTCGACATTGGGGTTCGATTTGAAGCCAATCAGCGTCTGCTTCTGTCGTTCCAATTCTTGCAACAGATCAGACTTCAGGTCGGCGCGCCCGGCGACTTCGAGCATTTCGTAGATCGTGGCGAGCGCGACATGGTGCTGCAGCGGATGATCCTGCGCGACGAAGAACCGGTATTTCTCATACAGGTCTTCAAGCCGCAGCAGGGTGCGAATACGCTCGTTGAAAGGGTATTCGTAAACGGTCAAGGCGGCAGTCCTCGCGAGTTGGCCAGAAATTAATAACGTGATTCTGACCGAAGCAGTCGGAAATTACAAACATCTTGCCGTTAAAAGATTCTATGTCGTTTACGCGGGGCGAGCACGATACGCTGCCGCCATCGCGAGATAACGCTGATGCAGTGCAGCGACGGCCTGTTCAAGCACCTCCAGCGGCTGATCATTGACGATCACATCATCGGCCAACGCGAGGCGCTGCTCGCGGCTGGCCTGGGTGGCCATGATTGCGCGGACTTGCTCTGCCGAAAACTGGTTGCGACGCATCACGCGTTCCAGCTGCAGCGCTTCGCTGCAATCCACGACCAGCACCCGATTGACGCGCTCCTTCCATCGTCCCGACTCGACCAGCAAGGGCACGACGAATACCAGATAGCTGCCGCTCGCGCGTTCGGCTTCGCGCTGTGTTTGTTGTCCGATCAGCGGGTGGAGGATAGCTTCCAGCTGCCGCTTCGCGGCCGGATCGGAGAACACCCGCTCGCGCATCATCGAGCGATTGAGCGCGCCCTCTGATGTCAAAAAATTATCACCAAAGGCGCTGGCGATGGACGGTATCGCTGCACCGCCGGGAGCGGTCAGCGCATGCGCAATCTGGTCGGTATCGATGATCGCCGCACCGCGTCGTGCGAGCATGTCGGCGACGGCGGATTTGCCACTGCCGATGCCGCCGGTCAGACCGACGGAAAATCGCTGTAAGGCCTTGTCTGTCATGCCCGCGATTGTCGCTCAGATGGCGTCTGCGGAGCCGATGTCACGTGTTCAGCCAGGTGTGAAGCAAGGGCTGCCCGTAGAGCAACGCGATCAGGCCGGCGGCTGCCAGAAAAGGACCAAACGGAATCGGGCGGTCGCGCTGATGGCCGCGAAACGCAATCAGCGATAGTCCGACCACGGCGCCCACCGCCGAGGACAGCAGCACGATCACTGGCAGCATCATCCAACCCAGCCACGCGCCCAGTGCTGCCAGCAGTTTGAAATCGCCGTAGCCAATCCCGTCTTTGCCGGTTGCCAGTTTGAACAGCCAGTAGACAACCCATAGCGACAGATAACCCGCTGCCGCACCGATGACGGCATCACGCAGCGGTACAAAGGTGCCATCAAGGTTGACCAGCAGACCCAGCCACAGCAAAGGCAAGGTCAGCTCGTCGGGCAAGAGCTGCGTGTCCATGTCGATGAAGGTCATCGCCAGCAGCATCCACAGCAGCACCAGCGCGGACAGTCCGGCCAGCGAACTGCCCAGCTGCCAGATCACGACGCCGGACAGAGCAGCGGTCAGCAATTCGACGGCGGGATAGCGTACGGAGATCGGCGCGTGGCAGTAACGGCAGCGACCCTTGAGCCACACATAGCTGACGATCGGGATGTTGTCAGCGACGGAGAGCGCGTGAGCGCAGCTGGTGCAGGACGAGCCGGGCACCATCAGGTTGTAGCGATCCGTATGCGGCGGCTGGTCATCATTCTCGAGCGCGATGTAATTGTCGGACTCGCGCTGCATCATGATCGGAAACCGGTAGATGGCCACATTCAGGAAGCTGCCCACGATCAGGCCGAGCAGGGACCAGAGCAGCGCCGGGCCCAGGCTTCCGGGTGGCGCCACCAGCAGTGCAGCAACAAGGGCTTCGGCAGAGTCAGTCATCGATCGCAGTATGGCGGGAAAATGTCGGTGGGCGGCTCAGACGACGGAGCCGAGCTTGAAGATGGGCAGGTACATCGCAATCACCAGTCCGCCAATCAGCACCCCAAGCACGACCATGATGACGGGTTCCATCAGAGAAGACAATGACGCGACGGCCGCATCGACTTCTTCCTCGTAAGCTTCAGCTACCTTGCTCAGCATCTGCTCGAGTGCGCCGGATTCTTCGCCAATGGCGACCATTTGCGTGACCATCGGCGGGAAGACATGCGTCGACTGCATCGCGCTGTTGAGGCTGGTTCCTGCGCGTACGGCGGTCGCGATGCGGCGGGTAGCCTCCTGATACACCGCATTGCCTGACGCGCCGCCGACCGAGTCCAGCGATTCTACCAAGGGCACTCCCGCCGCAAACATGGTGGACAAGGTGCTGGTCCAGCGGGCGATCACGGCCTTGCGTATCACCTCGCCGAACAGGGGCAGCCGCAGCGCGAGCCGGTCGGTGGATGCCTGCAGCGAGGGCGAACGACGCCAGGCGCGAACACCCAGTACTGTGATGATTACCAGAGCGCTGAGCATCAGGTAACCGTACTCGACGAACTGGTCTGACAGCGCGATCACCATGCGGGTTGGCAGCGGAAGCTCGGCGCCGAAACTTTCGAAGACTTCCTTGAATGCCGGCACGACCCAGACCATGATCACCGCCGTGACAATGACAGCCACGGCGAGCACGGCCGCCGGGTAGAACATTGCCGAGCGTACCTTGCCTTTGATCGCCAGTGTTTTTTCCTTGTAGGTGGCCAGCCGTGCCAGCAGCTGTTCAAGAATGCCGCCCTGCTCACCCGCGGCCACCAGATTGCAGAACAGCGCATCAAAGTACGCCGGGTAGCGGCGAAAGGCTTGCGACAGGCTGCTGCCCGTTTCCACATCGGAGCGTATATCCATCAGCAAGCGAGTAACCGCCGGGTTCGCATGGCCGCGCGCGACGATGTCGAACGACTGCAGCAGTGGCACGCCGGCTTTGAGCATCGTCGACAGCTGGCGAGTGAAGATGCAGATATCCTTGTCGCTGATCTTTCGCAGACGCTGGCGGGGCTTTTTTTTCACCCGCACTACCGTAACGCCCTGCCGTCGCAGGGTGGCATCAACCCTTGCGCGTCCGGTGGCGCGCATTTCTCCCTGCACGGGCTTTCCGCTTTTGTCCTTCCCTTCCCAGAGAAACACGGTTTCGTTACTACTGCCCGGACGGGGCTGACCGACAGCTGCCATTTCATTCTCCTGACGAATCACGAACGACGCCGCGCGCTGACGCTGACGCGGTGGCTCTTGCTTACTGATTGGTGCAACTGAGAATCTCTTCCAGTGAGGTCAGGCCTTGTCGCACTTTCAGCAATCCCGACTCGCGCAAGGTCTTCACGCCCTCGCGGCGTGCCTGTGCCTCGATCTCCAGCGCCGTACCGTGCGAAAGAATGATGCTTTCGATCGCTTCGGAGACTGGCATCACCTGATAGATGCCGACGCGCCCTTTGTAGCCGCTGCCACTGCATCGCTCGCAGCCCACCGGGCCATACAGCGGCGTGCCATCGATCTGCGAAACATCGAATCCTGCAGCCAGCAAGGCTTGCTCCGGCAGCTGAACCGGCTGCTTGCAGTGACACAATCGACGCGCGAGACGCTGCGCAGTAATCAGATTGACCGCCGCCCCGATGTTGAACGCGGCCACGCCCATGTTCAGCAGCCGGGTCAGGGTTGATGGCGCATCGTTCGTATGCAGGGTGGAGAACACCATATGGCCGGTTTGCGCTGCCTTGATCGCGATGTCTGCGGTCTCAAGATCGCGTATCTCACCGACCATGATGATGTCCGGGTCTTGCCGCAGGAAAGCGCGCAGCGCGACCGGAAATGTCAGGCCGGCGCGTTCGTTGATATTCACCTGATTGATGCCGGGCAGGTTGATTTCTGCCGGGTCTTCTGCGGTGGCGATGTTGGTGCCGGGTTTGTTGAGCAGATTCAGACAGGTGTAGAGCGACACAGTTTTGCCTGAACCCGTCGGGCCGGTGACCAGCACCATGCCATAGGGACGATTGATCGCCTCCAGCAGCATGGCCTTTTGATCGGGCTCGTAGCCGAGTGCGTCGATGCCCAGCTGCGCCTGACTGCCGTCCAGGATGCGCATGACGATTTTTTCGCCGAACAAGGTCGGCAGGGTCGATACCCGGAAGTCGATGCTGCGGGTCGGCGATACCTGCAGCTTCATTCGCCCGTCCTGCGGCACCCGCTTCTCCGAGATGTCCAGTCGCGAGATCACCTTGATCCGCGAGGCGAGCTTTTCCTTGATGGCCAGCGGCGGCCGCGCGATCTCGCGCAGTTCGCCATCGACCCGAAAGCGTATCCGGTAAAACTTCTCGAAGGGCTCGAAGTGCAAATCCGAGGCGCCCATGTTGATCGCATCGGTCAGTATCTTTTGCAGGAAGCGAACGACCGGTGCATCGTCGATGTCGCTGGCCGTGCTCTCACCGTCGCCCGGAGATTCGATATCGTCCGCAATTGACACACTGTCCAGATCGTCGCCGATCAGATCGCTCAGGTTTTGCTCCAGACTCTGTGACAGCCTGGCGATCAGCTCGATCAGATGCGGATAGGCGACCACCACCGGCTCGACCGTCAGCCCGGTCTGAAACTTCACCTGTTCGATCGCCTGCTGCTGGCTGGGATCCACCATGCCCAGCGACAGCTTGCCGCCCCGTCGCGACAGCGCGATCACGTGATGACTGCTCATCAGGCGGGGGTCGATGATTTTTTGCGGCAGCGCGCAGGGCTCGATGGCTGACAGGTCGAGCAGCGGATAGCCAAAGGTGGTCGAGCAGAACTGAGCGAGCGCTTCGGCCCCGATGGCGCCGCTGCGGATCAGCGCTTCGACGAACGGCAGCTTTTCCTCGGCGCTGCGTTGCTGCGCGGACTCGAGCTGCTGCACGGAGAGCAGCTGCGCCTGCAGCAGCATGCGTGGCAGCCCTGAAGAATGCGCGCTGACATGGATCGACGCAGGTACGCTCATGGGATCACTTGGCCGGTAAAGAAATTCAAACCGGCTGATCATGCGCGATGTGCGACCATTGGCCCTCCGGATCGATGGCCGTGATTGTCAGTCTTGGGTCGTACGTAGGGTGGGGTGAGCGCAGCTGACGTGAAGTCGCAACATCAGCGCTCGACGATCAACGCCAGACGATCAGCGATCAGGTGTTCGGGCGATACAGCTTGACCATGCGTATCGCCTGCTCCTGCGCCTGCACGATCTCGATCACGACATTCGAGATCTTCAGGCTGATGCTGGCTTCGGGGATGTCCTGCAAAATTTCCAGCAGCAGTCCGTTGAGGGTCTTGGGTCCGTCCAGCGGCAGATCGACACCAAGCCGCTTGTTCACATCGCGCAGCGAGATGCTGCCTTCCAGCAGGCATTCACCGTTGCTGTCCCAGTCAAACTGATCTGCGCGTGTCGCACCGGGGGTCGAGGTGGTGAACTCGCCGACCATCTCTTCGATGATGTCATCGAGGGTGACCAGACCTTGTACCTCACCATATTCATCGACAATCACGCCGAGGCGTTCATGGTTTTCCTGGAAATACTGGAGCTGCGTGAACAAATCGGTTTCTGCCGGGATGAAATAGGGCGGGGTCAGCAGCTCGCGAAAGTGGTCAACTGTTAATTCATCTTCCTGATTCAGCAAAGCCATCGCCTTGCGCACGTGCAGGATGCCGACAATCTGGTTGATCTCGCCGTCATGCACGAGCAGCTTGTTGTGATAGCAGGTCGTCAGCTGGTGCTTGATCTCCTCCACCGGCACCGAGAGATTCAGGGCCTCGATCTGTGCACGCGGCGTCATGACATCTTCCACCGTGACCTGTTCCAGATCGAACAGATTCAGCAAAATACTCTTGTGTTTGACCGGGATGAAATTGCCCCCTTCGAGCACCATGGAGCGCAATTCCTCGGGAGACAGCCGCACGTCGCGGGCTTCCTTGCCCGTGCGCAGCCGCATCATGCGCAGCAGCGCGCGTACGAACAGGTTCACGAACCAGATAGCCGGCCTTGCGAGCAGGATGAGCGGCTTGATAATGATAGACGCCGGCATCGCGATGCGCTCGGGATAGGTCGCGCCCACGACCTTGGGGGTGATCTCCGCAAACACGATCAGGAAAAAAGCCACAACGGCGGTCGCGATCGTGATTACTTGCTGATTGTTGCCAAAGGCCGCGATCGCGATCGAGGTGACCAGCGCCGTGATCAGTGCGTTGATCAGCGTGTTGGCAATCAGGATCAGCGACAGCATGCGGTCGGTATGATCCAGCAGCCAGAGCGTGGTCTGTGCAAGGCGCGAGCCCCGGCGCGCCAGGTGCTTGACCCGATGCCGGTTCAGCGCCATCAGCGCGGTTTCGGAAATGGAGAAGAAAGCCGAGGTGCAGGTCAGTATGGCCAGCGCCAGCAATTGCACCCACAAGGGCACGGAGTTCATGGATTACCGTTGAGAGTTTGCGCCGCGAAGCGCCAAAGGTCAGCAGTGAGTATAGCGCAGAGCGCCGGCGCCGCTCGGCCAGCGGGCATGAAGTCCCTTTGCTAAAATGCCCCGGCTCGATAATAACGCCAAAAAATTACGCACGTGGTGCCCTCATTGCGAATTAGTTCTGTCTTGTTGTGGCCTGTGCTTCTCTCGCTGTCCCTGCTGGCGGCCTGTCAGAAGCCGGAGAGCCCGATCGCCGCAGCAGCGGCTACCCCGGTCGCACTGGGCAAGCTGATTTTCCATGATGTGTCGCTGTCGGCATCGGGCAAGCAATCCTGCGCAAGTTGTCACTCGCCGGATCATGCCCATGCGGCGCCGAATGCGTTGGCGGTCCAGCTCGGCGGGCCGAATCTCGATCAGTTTGGCGCGCGTGCTGTGCCCTCACTGCGCTACCTCGCGGAGACGCCGGCATTTGCATTCGATGAGGAAGGCACGCCTTCCGGCGGCTTCAATCATGATGGCAGTGCGGAGACGCTGGCGGCGCAGGCAGAGCGTCCTCTGCTGGCGGCGAACGAAATGGCCAATCTCACGCGCGCAGCGGTCGTCGACAAACTGCGGCGCGCGGCGTATGCGCCGGCTTTTCGCAAGATTTACGGTGAAAACAGTCTGGATGATGTCGAGACCGCATTCGCCAAACTGAGCGATGCACTGCAGCGCTACCAGCTTGAAGCCCCGGAATTTCATCCCTTCGATTCAAAATACGATGCCTACCTCGCGGGCAAGGCCACGCTCAGCGAGGTCGAGATGCGCGGGCTGCAGATCTTCAATGACGAGAAGCGCGGCAATTGCGCTGCTTGCCATCCGAGCGCGAAGCGCGACGATGGCCGACCGCCACTGTTCACCGACTTCACGTATGACGCGCTGGGTGTCGCGCGTAACAAGGCGATACCTGCGAATGCCGATCCGGGCCATGTCGATCTCGGCTTATGCAAGTCAGGCCGCAACGGACGTGCTGCGGAGTCTTCCGAGTGCGGCAAGTTCAAGGTGCCTACGCTGCGCAACGTGGCCACGCGGAACGTGTTCTTTCATAACGGGCAGGTGACCAGCCTGCGCGATGCGGTCGCCTTTTACGTCAGTCGCGACACGCATCCGGAAAAGTGGTACCCGACCGTGAAGGGCAAGGTGCAGAAATTCGATGGCCTTCCAGCGGCCTATCATCGCAATGTGAACGTCGACGAGGTGCCTTACCACCGCAAGCGAGGCGAGAAGCCTGCGCTGACAGAACAAGAGATCGATGATGTGGTCGCCTTCCTGCGCACGCTCGACGACGGTTACCGGGCGCCTTAGAACCTGTCTCGTTAGGCCGCTCGCGGCGTTGGCAGTACCTTGCCGTACGTCTGTACTGTCTGCGGTACTGCCGCCTTGCCATCGACCTAACGAGACAGGTTCTTAGCGCGACCTCGGTTGCGCCGTTGCGCGACCGGTTTTTTTGGCCAGTTTCCCTGCTTTGCCCGCCCAGCGCTCGGATTGTTCCTGAAGGTGGGTATTGAACACGCGCGCGATAGGTGACAACTGTTTGCCCTTCGGGTAGACCACGTGCCACTGAGACGCCAGCGGGAATCCGTCGACATCCAGCACAGCGACATCATCATCCTCCAGTCGTTCATGAAGCGCATGCCGCGATAACACCGCAATGCCCAACCCGCCCGCGACCGCCTGCTTGATGGCCTCGTTACTGCCCAGTTCCAGCCGCAGCGACGGAGAGAAGCGTGACTTGCGGAAGTGGGCATCGATGGCCATGCGCGTACCTGAACCTCGCTCGCGCAGAATGAAGCGTTCTGCCGAGAGCTGTTGCAGGCTGATGTTTTTTCGGCGCGCCAGCGGATGTTCGAGCGGCGCGATCATCAGCAGCGGATTGGGCATGAACACCTGATCCTCAAGATCAATGTCCGTCGGTGGCATCGACATGATGTAGAGATCGTCGAGATTGTCCCGGAGGCGCTGGACGACACCGTCCCGGTTCAGCACTTCCAGCGAAATATCGATCTCCGGATGCGCGGCGCAAAAGCTCCCCAGCAGGCGCGGCACAAAGTACTTGGCGGTGCTGACCACGGCCACGCGCAAGCGTCCGCGGGTCAGGCCTTTCATCGCATCGATCTTCTGGCCGAAAAGTTCCCATTCGCCGGCGATTGCGCGCGCCGTGCGCGCCAGCTCGCGGCCTGCCTCGGTCAGATGGACGCGGCGCGAGATCACGTCATACAGAGGCAGCCCGACCGATTCGGCGATCTCTCGCAGCTGCATGGAGGCGGTTGGCTGCGTCACATGCATCAGCCGCGCGGCCGCGCTGACACTGCCGGTGTCGGCCAGCGCAAGGAAAAGCCGGAGCTGGCGGAAGCTGATATTCATGGTCATAGATTTTTACCTATGTTTCAGTGCCATAAAATCGATTTTACCTGATATTAAGAAGTCGTTAAGCTTCCGTCCCAAGGAGCTTAATCATGCAAAACTTTCTCGATCCCGCGATTCTTTTCTTCGTTTTCGGCGTCGTCGCCGGCCTGCTGAGGTCCGACCTCGAGGTGCCGCAGCCCATCGCCAAATTTCTTTCGCTGTACCTGCTGATGGCGATTGGCCTCAAGGGTGGCTTCGCGCTTGCCGCCTCCGGACTGGAGCTGTCGATCGCGCTGAGCCTCGGCGCTGCGATCACGATGGCGTTTGTGGTGCCGCTGCTTGGCTATTCTTTCCTGAAGACGCGCGTCTCGCGCTTCGATGCGGCTGCGGTGGCCGCCTCTTATGGCTCGGTCAGCGCCGTGACCTTCGTGACGGCGATGCAGTACCTCGATGGCAAGGGCATGGCGCCCGGCGGTCACATGGCCGTGGCGATGGTGCTGATGGAATCGCCTGCGGTGATCGTCGCTGTCACGCTGGCGAACATGCTCCGGCATGAGCGGGCGCCGGCAGTGGCCGTCAGCGGTTCCGGTGCCGCGCTGGTGCAGGGTGGCCCGGGCTCGTCGGTGGGCAAGATACTGCATGAATCGATGACCAACGGCGTGCACCTGCTGCTGATCGCGTCGCTGCTGATCGGTTATCTGAGCGGCGACGCCGGCAAGACGATGATGCAGCCTTTCTCGTTTGATCTGTTCAAAGGCATGCTGGCCTTCTTCCTGCTCGATATGGGGCTGACGGTGGCGAAGAATCTGGGATCGGTGCGCGGCAAGTCGCCGGTGCTGATCGCCTACGCAGCACTGGCGCCGCTGGTGCATGCCACGATGGCGCTGCTGCTCTCTGCCGTGCTGGGATTGCCGGTGCCGGATGCGACGCTGCTGATGGTGCTCTCGGCCAGTGCCTCCTACATCGTGGTGCCTGCGGTGCTGCGGTATGCGATACCTGAAGCGAATCCGTCGATGTATCTCGGGCTGGCGCTGGGCATTACCTTCCCGCTGAACATCCTGATTGGCATACCGCTCTACACCTTTGCTGCACAGGCGGTGCTGTCCTGATCGCGATCCGACAGATCAGGGGATGCGGTTCAAAATGCGGCAGCGCTGAATGTCGCAGGCGGTCGGCAGTGACGATCGGTACTCCGGGAAGGCTTTCAGCAGCCCCGGATTGCGCGTGAAGCATTGCCCGCCCTTGCCATCGTGGTAGTAGGAAAGCACATCGACACAGCGGCGCGAATGCGCCATCAGCCCATAGAAGTGGCCCATCTCGTGCGACAGCACCATCTGCAAGGTGTCGAGCGCATTGTGTGCGGGATTGCGCTGGTTCAGCAAATGAAAGGCCTGAGCGCCGAGTGACAACTGGTGGTTCGACAGGTTCGCCAATCCGAAATGTCCGCCGCTGCCTGCGGCGTCCCACCGCACAACGACATTGCCCCGGCTGGATTGCAGGCCCGGCGGCGCGGGCATGACTTGCGCAGGTATCCCGCAGCGCGACCATTCGGCCGCCGCCTTTTGCAGCAGGCTCAGCACCTGCTGTTCGCGGAACCAGGACGGCGCTCCTTCATGCCGGTAGCTGAATGTGAATGCGCCGGCCGCGGCCATTCTGTCCTGCCCATCCCCCCAGGTCGAGAGCTCGCCCTCGCTGCATTGCGCGATCTCGAGATTGCGCAGCAAGGCGTCGGCACTGACTGGGGTGCTGCACAGCGCCATCACTGCAACGATCAGGGCACGGAGTAGCAAAGATTGGGCGCGCATGACACTCATGCAGGGCCTCGTGGCCGGGGAGGGTGCTTCAGGAGGGCAGGCAATGGTCTGCGACGGTGTGCCGATGTATGCCAATGTCTGCAACGCGCAGTGTCTGTGCAGAAGTTCAGGCCGGCTCTGCGGCGGCGTCGGAGTCGGATTCGGTGACCGAGTCGCTGCCTCCGGCATCACCGGTGTCGTCGGCAGAGGCTGTCATGTTTTCCGAGCTGTCCGCGCTGTCGGTGACGGCAGGCGCACTGACAGCAGCCTGTGGCTGGGTCGGCCCGTCGACGATCGAGCCCAGGCATCTTCCCATGAGACCGTAGGCGGTCTTATAACCCAGTTCGGTCAGCGCGAGCACGCCTCCGCCCGGGCGGATAATGCCCATGCAGATCAGCTTGTCCATTTGCTTCTCGTGTCGAATGACTTCACTGGGCAGCTTGTTGTTGCTGGCCAGCGCGATCATCAGATCAATGTCTTCTACGGATAGCACATGCATGATGCGGCTCCCGACCTTATCAAGTTATTACTTGATTAACTGCTGATTAACTTGAACAGGAGACTAGCGTATTTAACGCGATCGGGTAAAGCCAGTCGGGATTAAACAGTGAAAACCCGCAGAAAAGCGGCTGAATAATGGCGTAAACGCCGTCAGTGCGACGCGCAGCGCAGCGGCGTTAGCAGAAAAATAAATACATCGGCTCAACTACTCCGAGCATAGCCGGTCCAGCGTGGCCTCGCCCAGCGAGCCGGGTGCGACAGGTTTCCAGTCTTCCCGCAGGGGACGAGCGAAAATCACGGCGCCCTCGGTCTGCCGTTTTGAATGACCGGACAAATAACCTATCCGGTAGGCACGTCCTTCGCAGTCATACTCGGTCTGCGCGCGCAGCGAATAGATGCCGTGACGGTCCTGCTCGGCCTTGTCGTCCATCTCCCAGACCTTGATGATTTCTCCGTCGCGTCGGGCAGAATCGGGGTCGATATAACGCGCATAAAAATCGCTGCTGGCCACATACTCCCACTCGGCATGGGCCGGCGGGCTCAGCAGGCTCAGCGCACTGAAGGCGCTGAGTGCCAGAGCGATCTCGATGATCGGGCGTGGTGTCATGTCGCTCTCCTTGAAAATCGCTTAAAAATTAGCAATTTTCAAATAGAGCGGGCATGACAAAAATCAACCGGGACAGCGCCTCACTGCGGGCCTGTGTACCTGCGCTGCACTACCGGGTGTTGGAAAAATGCTCTGGCCTCAGGGTTCGCCCCGGCCGGGGCACCCCCTGACGATCGATTTTTGCCTCAACCAGATGCCAGTCCATCAAACCGTCGCTGGCGAGCTTCAGGCGCAGCAGCCAGCCGGTGCGCGTGTCTTCATCATGAAAGCCGTCGAAGACAAAATTCCCCAGACTGTAAAAAATCGGCTTGCCCTGATAGATCTCGATATCCTGCGTCACATGCGGATGACCGCCGACGACCGCGTCGGCGCCGCTGTCGATCATTCGTCTTGCCATGTCGCGTTGCCGCGGAGAGGCGAGCTTCTGATACTCCCAGCCCCAGTGCGGATAGACGATCAGAACATCCACGCCCAGCTGCTGTTTCGCATGTCGAATGTCATGCATCACAAAGTCATCATCGAGCCAGGCGCTGCCAGGCAGGTTCTCGGAGGCCTCGAAGCTCCGGGGGAAAAAGCCGTTGTAGGCGAGGAGACCGATGCGTTTTCCTTTGATCTCGCGTACGAAAGGCTGGTGGGCTTGCCGCAGATGTCGACCGCCGCCGACATACGGAATCCGCTGCTGATCAAGTGTGTTCAGCATGTCGGTGAACGCGGCCTTGCCAAAGTCGCCGGTGTGATTGTTGGCGAGCGAAACCACGTTGAAGTATTTTTTCAGCAGTGGCAGCGCGCGTTTCGGCGCACGGAACGTGTAGGGCTTGTCGATCGGACGGCCTTTGGCAGAGATCACGCACTCCAGATTACCAATGGTGAGATCAGCGTCGCGCAGCTCCGTGGCGAAATGCCGGAACGGGTCTTTGCCGGCGCGGATCAGTCGGCCCGGCGTGTCTGCGAGCATTACATCGCCGACGAATACCAGCTGAATATCCTGTGTGCTGTCGCGCGCTGCCCACGCAGACGACAGGGTGAGAAAAATCCCCAGCAGGCAGGCCAGCCAACGAATGTGCGTCGTCATGGTCTACTCGCACATCACAAAACACTGAAAGAACATCTCACGCTCCAGGTCGGATGAATACACTTTGTTCAGGCCCAGACTGCCGGGCGGAGGTTCGCAGCGGGGCGCAGACAGCATGTGCTCGCTGGCGTGTATCAGCGTCGGCACATGCGATCGGAGCTCGTACACATACGTTTTCAGTTTGGCGCGCTCCTGCAGGAACTGCGCCTTGAACACAAAGCGGTCACCCAGATTCAGCGAATGGAAAGTAAACACATCCGAACTCGCCGCGATCGGGAATTTTTCGCTGATCAGCCCGTACTCCGCCTCACAGCTCACGGACAGACTGCTGGCCGATGCCGGCATCAGCGACAGGTAAACCACGGCCAGAGCGAACAGAAGGCTTTTCATCGGCGTGACAGGGCGAGAGGGTGGGGACAATCAGGACTTTATCGCATCCGCAGGCGCATCCCGGATAAAATCGACCGACGGCGCTACCCGGCTGGCCAGACCGGACCGACGCCGATGACAACAACAAGCATTCAAGAGACGACCCATGTATCTGCCGCCGCATTTCGCCGAAACCCGGCCCGGGGAACTGCATCGCATCATTCGCGAGCATCCGCTGGGCATGCTGGTCACGCATGGCGAGCACGGCATCGATGCGAACCACCTTCCTTTCGAATTCGATCCGCACCGCGGTGCGCTCGGTGTCCTGCTCGCCCATATTGCGCGCGCCAATCCGCTCTGGAGAGAATTTCCCTCAGGCGCTGATGTGATGGTGGTATTCCGGGGCGTGGAAGGCTACATCTCTCCGAACTGGTATCCAAGCAAGCAGGAGACCCATCGGCAGGTCCCGACATGGAATTACGAAGTCGTGCATGCGCATGGACGGCTGCGCATCGTCGATGATGAAAAATTCATTCGCGGCGTCGTCGCGAGGCTGACCCGCGAACACGAAGCAACCGAACCCAGGCCCTGGAAAATGGGCGATGCGCCCAAGGACTACATGGACGATATGGTCAGCAAAGTCGTCGGGATTGAAGTCGAGATCAGCCGGCTCGAAGGCAAGCGCAAGCTCAGCCAGAATCGTGAGGCGCGCGATATCGACAATGCCGTGAACGAGCTGCAGCGCCGGCAGCAGCATGAGTTGGCGTCCACCATGGCATCCGCCATGCCTTCCCGCGATGAATAAGGTCAAGATATCTCTGCTGCTGAATATCGCACACGCGCTGGATCACATGTTCCTGCTGATCTTCGCAACCGCCGTTGGCAGCATCGCTGCCGACATGGGCATGACACGCTGGGAAGACCTGATGCCCTATGGTGCTGCGGCGTTTTTTTTCTTTGGTGTCGGCGCGCTACCCGCAGGCAGACTGGGCGACCAATGGGGGCGGCGAAAGATGATGCTGATTTTCTTCATCGGCATGGGCGTGTCCTCCATGCTGGTCAGTCAGGCGCAGACCCCGGTACAGCTGGCTGTACTGCTGGCGATCATGGGTTGCTTTGCATCGATCTACCATCCGGTCGGCATACCGATGCTGATGCAGTTTACGGACAAGCCGGGACGCGCGATTGGCTTTAATGGGCTGATGGGCAATCTGGGGATTGCGTTTGCGGCGGTGCTCACCGGCGGGCTCGTCAGTGTCAGCGGCTGGCGTGCCGCGTTCTGGATACCGGGGCTGCTAAGCATCGTGATCGGGATTGTCTTCTGGCGACTGACGCTCGGGGACGATATTCCGCCGTCCAAAAAAATCAGAACCGAAACAACAGCTCCGCATCAGCAGCAGTCGATGCTTTTTTTTATCATGACGCTGGCGGCGACGACGGGCAGCTTGTTGTTCAATTTTTCTACCAACGGCAATGGCGAAGTGCTGGCTGACCGGCTGAATGGCGCGGTCAATGATCCTGCGGCAATCGGCATGCTGCTGGCGGCCGTGTATGTGATGGCGTCGTTCAGTCAGCTGGTCATCGGTCATTTGCTTGACCGTGTGCCACTGAAAAAGCTCTATCTGTCCGTACTGATACTGCAGTTGATGTCGCTGCTGATGGCCACGCAAACCGAGGGTTGGGTGTTCTATCTGGTGCAAGTCGTTTTCATGTGCCTGATCTTTGCCGCGATTCCTTTTACCGATGCGATGATCGTGAAGTATGTCGACGACTCGATGCGCAGCCGGATTTCCGGCGCGCGCTTTGCGGTGTCCTTCGGCGCCAGTTCGCTCGCGGTCTGGCTGATCGGCCCCATTGTCAAATCGGGCGGCATGGTGACCTTCTTGTGGACCATGGTGGCGACGTCAGTGGCCACACTGGCTGTCATCTGCTTTCTGCCACCGACCGGGCAAGCGTCTACGGCGTGAGAGGTGCCTGGCGTTTCTCAGAGGCGGGCGATGATGGACTTCGTAATCCTTGCTGATGCGACCAGTGCCCCATCCACACTGGCTGTCACATCAATGAAAGCCAGGGTCTTGCCCAGCCGGACTACCCGCCCGGACAGATCGCAGCGCGCGCCGGCCGGCACGCCGCGCATCAGCGACACATGAATGTCGTGCGTGACCGCATGCTGGTGATCGGCAAGCTGCGGTAACAGCGCCAGAAAACCCGTCACCTCGCAGCAGGATGACAGTGCGCCGCCATGAAGATGACCGCCGAATGTCGCCAGCGCTGGCGTGCAGTGCAGATGGGCTTGGGCGACGCCATCGATGAGGCCATCGTAGCGAATGCCGAGATGTCGGTTCAGCGGAAGATCGAGCACGGCCTGCTGCCGTTCCAGCGTGGTGGTGGGTTCGGACATGGTTCTCGTTGTTATTGTGTTCGAGGCATTTCCGCGACCGGGAAAGCTCATCAGTGCTTTGTGCAAGCGCGCTCTATTGTAGACCCAGTGCTTGCAGAGCGTGTGGCGACTTGCATGGATCGCCATGCCTGATGCAGTCTTCGGATGAACCGCAGAACCGCATCAGGTTAAAGTCTTGTGGCTGCCGTCGAACGCCCGGCATTGAGAAGGCGGATTTACTGGCCGGCCGCTGGTGCTGTAGTCGTGGTGGCCGGGGGTGTCGCAGGATTTTTCTCCGCCCGTTTGGTTTGCTGCTTGTCGGTGGCCCTGGCTTTGGCAGCCGCTGATTGCTCTTTACCCGACTGCGTGTGCGCGCGCGCTTGACCGGCGGTGCCCTGACCAAAGCTGTTGTTGGGCGTTCCAGCACCTTGCGAGGAGCCACCGTGTCCCGGGCGGGCAGCGGCTGAGAAAGCGGTCACGAACATCGAGGTGACGAGGATAAGTTTTTTCATGAGGAGCTTCTCCTTTGCGGAAGTCGACGGTTGTGGCCATCGGAAATGGCTGAAGCCATTCTAAAAATTTCTCATGAATTTGAACCTGCCGTTACATTCGGAAATTAGTTTCCCTATGAAAAAAATGCATGCCATCCATGCTCAAATCAAGCAGCCGCTCAGCAAAAAATCAGTGCCAGCAAGGCCGGGTCGTCGAGCAGGTTCTGATTGGCGTAAGTCGCCAATCGATAAGCAAGGGCTGTCAGCGTTTCGGTGAGTTGGTTGAAATCCACGTGAACCGTTGAAAAATTCTGTGATGTGAACGCGCCTTATCGGGCAGCGACGACTTCAATTTCGATCAGCATGTCCGGCGCAACCAGGCCACTGACAAACGTCAGCATGGAGGCCGGGCGAGCTTCACCCAGATGCTCATTCCTGATCGCGCGGTAGGCGTCCAGATCACTGCGGCGTGTGAGGGACTGCGTCAACTTCACGATATCACCGACCTCCATACCGGCAGCATCGAGCATCGCGATAATGTGCTTCCAAGCGAGCCTGGCCTGAGATTCAAAATCCGCAGGCAAACTGCCATCCGCTGCCAGACCGGGCGTGCCGGACGTATACAACCAACGCCGTTCGCCCTCGACGAGCACGGCATCGCTGTATTTGCCTAATTTGCTGGCAACGCCCACGTCAATAGATTTATTTTTGTTCATGTTAATTCATACCTCACTACCTCACTACCTCACAAAGGGACACTCACTCTGACTGATCAGTCAGAGTGAGTGTCCCTTTGTTTAAGTGTCCCTTTGTTTAGAAGTTTGCAGCGCTTACTTGCTGCACGCTGAAGTGACCAGCGCCGCCTCGAAGCTGCTTTCCGCTGGCTGAACCCAGGCCGACGGATCATGCGCCATAGACCACAGCCCGTGCGTCCAGTACACCGTCATTCCATTTCCCATCGACTCGGAGTGCAATATGCGTATTACTTCACGGAATCGCCGGTTATCACAATCATATTCATAATTCGCCTTGATCGACCGGAACGGCTTGCCTTCGTATTGCTGCGTGGCCCCGTAATCAACGATGTGCCACAGTTTGATCAGATTTAATCCGGATTTCTCTGCTGCTGATTTATCCAGATAGAGGTTGGCACTCTTGACAGGCGAATCGATTTTTACCCAATCTGCATGCGCAGTAGCCGCGCACGCAGCAAGAAAAATAGATGTCAGAATTTGTTTCATGAATACCGTCTTCGGCCCTTCGAATGAAAGAGCATTATGTTGCCACCTTTCAGTCACTCTGTGCTGCAGATTCATTTCATCAGGTCAATCAGCTGATCGAGCGCAATTCCCCAGCCTTGCTGGAAACCCATATCCTCATGCGCTTTTCTGCTGGACTCATCCTGATGCATCACGTGGGCTGAATAACTGGTTTTGCCGTTGTTCAGTAGAGTGAGTCTGAGATCGACCACAAAGAAAAATCCGAGATTTTCGTCTTTAGGCTGTGGTTTGGGGCGAAAGCCCGGCCCAAGCGCATTTGTCCAGACCAGCCGTTGCTGAGGCTCGACCATCAAAAAAGTGCCTGTGTTGTCTGGCATGTTTTCTCCTTCCGGCGACTGCATCATCGTCCGGAAAATACCGCCCGGACGAAGATCGATATTGCACTCGACGACTTTCCACGGCCGTGGGCAAAACCATTTCATCAGGACGGTGGGATTAGTCCAGCCTTCCCAGATTTGAGCGGGCGAGAGATCAACCTCGCGATGAAAGTGAAGATCAAGAGCCGGGTTGGCAGTCATGTTACGTCTCCCTTGCTTTGTCCTTGACAACATCCTTCTGGTTTAAATACGCGGTCTGTGGAGGCGGGATATTTGATGAGCTTATCAGCGGGTCGGCGGGGACGGGCTACCAGCTCGCCGCCACAATTAGGGCACCGACTGTTCAGCGTCTTCTCGGCACATGATGCACAAAAAGTGCACTCGAATGAGCAGATGCGAGCATCAGTAGCTTCGGGCAGAAGATCCTTATTGCAACACTCGCAATTTGGGCGTAACTGAAGCATGGCTGATCTCCTGACGATTATGAACCCAATGCAGTCTAGCATCGCTCCAAAACGCAAAAAGCCCCAGTTACCGCTAACGAGGGCTTTGCTTTTCTGGTGGTCCGGGGCGGAATCGAACTGGGCTGAGGATGCGCGATCCGGCGATCATGTGTCTAATGGTTGTGCGATTGATAAAATGTATAGAAACCTAGAAAATTTTAGCTTTTGTTTTGTTAATTCCTGAGACTCGACAACTTAGCTAGAAAGATTTGCGTCCCCCGCTTTGGGATGTGTATAGTAGCGTCACGACTCACCCATTGACCGCTTGGTTAGGCCAAGTGCTCTATGGGCGACAGGCCGCCTCCGGGCGGCTTTGTCATTTCTGCGGGGTGCGGTTTGCGAACAATCGTCTATGTAGATGGCTACAATCTTTACTATGGCTTGTTGCGAAAGTCCAAGCTGAAGTGGCTGGACTTGTATTCATTGTTCAATGAACATGTGCTCGATGATCGAGCGAATCTGTTGCAGGTTAGGTATTACACGGCACCTGTTCTGGGGCGAATGTCCGATGATTCAAGGTCGACCCAGCGGCAACGCATCTATCTTCAAGCGTTGAGAAAAATATATCCGGAAAAGCTGGAGATCATCGAAGGAAAAATTCTCGCAACTACTCCCTTTCAACGCTTAGTGCAGCCAATTCCTGAAGTGCCGCACTTGGAAAAAGTTCAGGTCTTCGACTTCAATGAGAAAAAGACCGATGTAAACCTTGCCACAGATATGTTGGCAGGAGCATGGACGGATGAATTTGATCAAGCCGTTTTGTGCAGCAATGACTCTGATTTGGAAGGCGCTTTTTCAACGATCAAAAAGCATCTACCTCATATTCGCTTGGGCTTGGTTGCCCCGATCCTTGGCGAAGATCACCGGCGCATTTCGAAAGACCTCTCTAAGCATGCCGATTGGTCAAAAATACTCAGCCCAGTCCATTTGAAGAACTCTCAACTGCCGGAGCGTATTCCAAGTTCTCGCTTGTGCAAGCCCGATACTTGGTAGCCCCGCGGGCTCCCTTACAGGCGCTGAACTGCCCCAATTTCCCGGAAACGCAAAAAGCCCCCGTTATCGCTAACGAGGGCTTTGCTTTTCTGGTGGCCCGGGGCGGAATCGAACCACCGACACAAGGATTTTCAATCCTCTGCTCTACCAACTGAGCTACCAGGCCAAGACGCAAGAGTATAGCAAAACATTCCGCGCCTGAAAAGCTGCCCTTCTGCGGGGCTATAATGGGCCGATCTTCTGATGCGCTCTCATTCATGAAAAACGATTGTGATATCTGCGTGATCGGCGGCGGCGCCGTCGGCAAGACCAGCGCACTGGCGCTGGCGCGCGAAGGTTACCGGGTCATGCTGCTGTCGCCGGAGGGCGAGGGCGTGGCTCATCCCGCGGGTGGCGATGCTCCGTGGGACCTGAGGGTCTACGCGCTGAACCATGTCGCGCAGCGGCTGCTGTCGTCGCTGAAGGTCTGGGAGGCGATGGACGCCGACCGCATTGCGCCGGTCGATGCAATGTCGATTCACGGCGACGACGCGGCCCGTGGCCAGCTGGGGTTTGATGCCTATGGCGCGCGCGCTGACGCGCTGGCGTGGATCATTGAAGATAGTAATCTCAATCACGCGCTCGACAGCGCACTTCGGTTTGCGAACGGCGTGACGCTGCTGAAAGGTCGCGCGGTGGCGCTGAAGCGCGATGCTCGGCGAGCGGAAGTCACACTCGACAATGGTGACGCGATCAGCGCTTCGCTGATCGTGGGCGCGGATGGCGCGCATTCCTGGGTGCGTGCGCAGGCGGACATCGGCATGGACTATCGTTCGTATGATCAGCGCGCCGTGGTCGCGAACTTTTCTTGTACGAGCCCGCATCATGGCGTGGCGACCCAGTGGTTTCTGGGAAGTGAGGGCATTGTCGCCTTGCTGCCGCTGCCGGGTCACCGGGTGTCGCTGGTCTGGTCAGCACCCGAAGCGCTGGCTGACCGCCTGCTCTCTGAGCCAGTCGAGCGCATCGCTGAACGTCTGGCCGCGCTGCCGGGGCAGACGCTGGGTACCTTCAGCATGCTGCCGCCCGCCAGACCGCGCGCATTTCCGCTGCGGCTGATACGTTCGCAATCGCTCGTCGCGCACCGCGTGGCGCTCGTCGGTGATGCCGCGCATGTCGTGCATCCGCTGGCGGGCCAGGGCATGAATCTGGGGTTTGCGGACATCGATGCGCTGTTGGCGGTGCTGAAAGCGCAGGGTCGCGATTCGGATTGCGGGGATGATCGTCTGCTCGCGCGCTATGCACGCCTTCGCAAGGAAGAAGTCCTGCTGATGCAGCTCACGACCGATGGTCTGCAGCGTTTGTTCTCTTCGGAGCTGGCCCCGGTCAAACTCCTGCGCAATGCGGGCATGAATCTGGTGAACAAGCTGCCTTTCCTGAAACAACGGCTGGTGTCGCACGCACTGGGCCGTTCGCATCATTCATCCGTCAACGAAAGAACCTGATGAAATTCACAAGTGTATTGAAGCGAATTCTTCTCATTGCTGCGTTGCTGCCAGCACTGCCGGCGCTGGCGCAGGGCGTGGAAGACAAGATCAAGAAGCTGCTGCAGCAGCGGCTCGGCGAGGGCACGCAGGTAGAGTCTGTCGCCAAGACGCCGTACAACGGGCTGTATGAAGTCCGGGTCGGTAACGAGATCATTTATTCCGATGCCGAGGCCAAGTACGTATTTATCGGACGCATCCTCGATACCGAAACCTCGCGCGACCTGACGCAGGCGCGGCTGGATGAGATCAACCGCATCCGGTTTGCCGATCTGCCGCTGGATCTGGCGATCAAGAGCGTGAAGGGCACGGGCAAGCGCGTGATCGCGGTGTTCGAAGACCCGAACTGCGGCTATTGCAAGCGCTTCCGCAAGACACTGGCTGATACCAAGGACATCACGATCTATACCTTCCTGTATCCCATACTGAGTGATGATTCGCGAACCAAAGTGAAGAATGTTTTGTGCTCCTCCGACAAATCCAAAGTCTGGGATGACTGGATGCTCAATGGTAAAGCGCCGGCAGCGGGCCCGGAATCCTGCAATCCGAATGCCACCGTCGACAAGGTCGTCGATCTGGGGAAGAAGCTGAAGGTGACGGGCACGCCGACGATTTTCTTTACCGACGGTTCCCGCGTGCCGGGCGCGATTGATGCGAAGACGCTGGAGTCGCGGCTGGCATCGATCAAGTGACTATCGGCGACCTGATTGTCTGGATGTCAGACTTGCCTCACCATCGATAACCATAAAAAATAACTAAACAAAAACAAGCCCAAGGAGATTGCATGTTCAACGCCATTTTGCTGAACAAAAACGAAGACGGCAGCACGCGCGCCGAGCTGACCCAGCTGGATGACGCGCAGCTGCCTGCTGACGGTGATGTCACGGTCGCCGTCGAGTACTCGACGATCAACTATAAAGATGGTCTCGCCATCACCGGCAAATCCCCGGTGGTGCGCAAATGGCCGATGGTGCCCGGCATTGATGGTGCGGGAGAGGTGATCGCCTCCAGCCATCCTTCGTGGAAGGCGGGCGATCGTGTGGTGCTCAATGGCTGGGGTGTGGGCGAGGTGCACATGGGCTGTCTGGCCGGGCGCGCGAAGCTCAAGGGCGACTGGCTGATACCGCTGCCGCACGATATGTCGACTCGCACGGCGATGGCCATCGGCACGGCAGGCTATACGGCCATGCTGTGCGCGATGGCGCTGGCCGAGTGCGGCGTCAAGCCTGAGCATGGCGAGGTGCTGGTCACCGGTGCCTCGGGTGGTGTGGGCAGTGTGGCGGTAGCGATTCTCGCCGCGCGCGGCTACAAGGTCGTGGCGTCTACCGGCAAGCTGGCGGAAGCCGATTATCTGACATCGCTGGGCGCAGCAGAGGTCATCGATCGTGCCGAGTTGTCAGCACCCGGCAAGCCGCTGCAAAAAGAACGCTGGGCCGGCGTGGTTGATTCTGTCGGCTCGCATACGCTGGTTAACGCGATCGCCCAGTGCCGCTATGGCGCAACCGTGGCTGCCTGCGGCCTTGCGCAGGGCATGGATTTCCCGGCGACGGTCGCGCCGTTCATCCTGCGCGGCGTGAAACTGATCGGTGTCGATAGCGTGATGGCACCGCGCGAGCGCCGGTTGGATGCGTGGTCGAATCTGGCGAGTGAACTCAAGCCGCATACGCTGGAAAAAATCACCCGTGAGATCACGCTCGCCGAGGCGCTTGACTGGGCACCGAAGATTCTCGCCGGGGGTGTCAAAGGCCGTCTGGTGGTGAATGTGAGGGCCTGATGGCGACTCGTCGTGAATCAGTGCAGTACCGGATCGTCCCGGTGGACCCGGCGCTGCACCTGTTTGAAGTCACGCTGACGATTGTGAAGCCAGCCAGCGAAGGACAGCAAGTCTCGCTGCCGGCGTGGATCCCGGGCAGCTACATGATCCGGGAATTCGCGCGCAACATCGTCAGCATCAGCGCCCGCTGCGAGGGCCGCAAGGTGCGACTGACCAAGCTCGACAAGCACACCTGGCAGGCGGCGCCCTGCAAGGGCGAGCTGCAGATTCAGTATCGGGTGTATGCGTGGGATTTGTCGGTGCGCGCCGCGCATCTTGATCAGACGCATGGGTTTTTCAATGGCACCAGCGTTTTTCTGAAGGTACATGGCAAGGAAGCGTTGCCGCACATCGTCGATATCCAGCCACCGGAAGGCGATGCCTATGCCGCATGGCGGGTCGCCACCTCGCTGCCTGAGCACAAAGCTCGCCGTCATCGTTTTGGCACGTATATCGCCGGCGACTATGACGAGCTGATCGACCATCCGGTCGAGATGGGCGAATTCGAGCTGATCCGCTTCGATGCACATGGCGTGCCGCATGAAATGGCGATCACGGGTCGCGTTCCCAGGCTGGACAAGGCACGGCTTGCGGCCGATCTGAAAAAAATCTGCGAAGCGCAGATCGCTTTCTTTGAGCCTGCCTCCAGGGCAGCGCCGATGGATCGTTATGTGTTCCTTACGCTGGCCGTCGGTGATGGCTATGGCGGGCTGGAGCATCGCGCGTCGACCGCGCTGATTTGTGCGCGCAATGATCTGCCCGTGATTGGTCAGGCCGAGATGAGCGATGCTTATCGTGGTTTCCTTGGTCTGTGCAGTCATGAGTATTTCCACACCTGGAACGTCAAGCGCATCAAGCCCGCCGTGTTTGCGCCCTACGACCTGAGTCAGGAAAATTACACCACGCTGCTCTGGTTGTTCGAAGGGTTTACCAGCTATTACGATGACCTGATGCTCCTGCGCTCGGGCGTCATCGATAGTAGCGCCTATCTGAAGCTGATTGAAAAGACGATCAACAATGTGCAGCGCGGCAGCGGTCGTCTGAAGCAGAGCGTGGCGGAATCGAGCTTCGATGCGTGGACCAAGTATTACCGGCAGGATGAAAATGCGCCGAATGCGATCGTCAGCTATTACGCCAAAGGCTCACTGGTTGCGCTGTTGCTGGATCTGGTGATACGCCGCGATACCAAGGGTCGCCGTTCGCTGGACGATGTGATGCGCGCGCTGTGGCGGCGTTATGGCCGGGATTTTTATTCCGCCAAAGGCGGACGCGGCGTCAGCGAACCGGAAGTCGAGGCCTTGTTCGACGAGATCACCGGCCTGACGCTGAAGCCCGTGTTCGATCTGGCGGTGCGCGGCACACGCGATCTGCCGCTGGCGGAAGCGCTGGCCGGATTCGGCATCGCCCTGACAGACCGCCGCACAGGGGCAGCGCCGTCGATGGCCGTGCGAACGCAGCGCGACGGCAGCGATTGCAAGCTGGGCGCGGTACATCAGGGCGGTGCTGCCCACAAAGCCGGTCTGTCGGCAGGGGATGTGCTGGTGGCCATCGATGGCTTGCGCGTCACCTCGGGCAATCTCGATGGTTTGCTGAAGCGTTATCGTGTCGGTGACACGATCTCTGTTCATGCGTTCCGTCGCGACGAGCTGATGCAGTGGGATCTGACGCTGGAGCCGGACGCTGCGTCTCAGTCTGTGCTGGAACCGCGAGAGAAACCCATGACGGCAGTGAAGTTGCGCAACAGCTGGCTGAGAAGCCAAAAATAAAAAACCAAAAACCAAAAACCAAAAACCAAAAACCAAAAACATCATCCCTGAGAGGAGACACCCCATGACTCAGCGCCTGCTCCATCGTCTGGCCCGTGCAGCTTTGGCTGCCAGCCTGTCTGCGTGCTTCATTGCGTCTGCGCCATCGCTGCAGGCGGCCGATTTGCCGTCAGCCTCGCCGCAATCGCAGGGGCTGTCCGCCGAGCGTCTGAGCCGCGTGCGTTCCCTGTTTCAGGCCGAAGTCGATGCCGGTCGTATGCCGGGCGCGGTGGTGCTGGTCGCGCGCAAGGGCAAGATCGTGCAGGCTGAGGCGCTGGGCTATCAGGACAAGGACGCCGGCAAGCCCATGAAGCGCGATGCGATCTTCCGCGCGTACTCGATGACTAAGCCGATGGTGTCGGTGCTGACGATGATGCTGGTCGAGGAAGGCAAGCTGCAGCTGACCGACCCGGTGTCGAAGTTTTTTCCGGCGATGGCCAGCATGAAAGTGCTGTCGAATTCTGCCGACAGCAAGAGCGAGCGCGTGCCTGCCGCGAAACCGATCACCATTCATGACTTGCTGCGCCATACCTCGGGCCTCAGCTATGCGGAATTCAGCCGCTTCCCGGCGATCAAGGGGCCGTATCAGGAGGCGGGTCTTTTCTCGAACGAGGTGCAGGGTCAATGGATCATGCTGACCCCCGAGCAGCAGGTCGAGGCGCTTTCCAGGGCACCGCTCCTGTGGCAGCCGGGCACGACATGGGAGTACAGCTTGTCCACGGACTTGCTGGGCCGTGTGCTGGAAGTGATTGCCCAAAAATCGCTGGGCGAACTCATGGAGGAAAAGCTCCTCAAGCCACTGGGCATGAAAGACACCAGCTTCGTCGTGCCGGCATCGAAAGCCTCGCGTCTTGCCGAGCCTTTGCGCATCGACCCGCTGACGGGACAGCCTTACTACCTCGTGCTCGATGTCACTCGCACAATGGGCAATGATTCCGGCGGCGCGGGAATCTCCACCACGGCGGATGACTACCTGCGCTTCTGCCAGATGCTGCTCAATGGCGGCACGCTGGACGGGCGTCGTTACCTGTCGCGCACGACAGTGGCGCTGATGACCTCCGATCATCTGGGATCCAGGATCGCCACGCCGGTGCAGCCCGGTGAACTGCTGATGGGCGTGCAGGGCTATACCTTTGGTCTGGGCTTCATGGTTCGTCAGGGCGCGGGTATGGCTGGCGTGCACGGTTCCGAGGGTGACTATGCGTGGGGTGGCTATGGCGGCACCTTCTTCTGGGTCGACCCCAAAGAACAGCTGATTGGCCTGCTGATGGCGCAGACCCCCGGCGCCTCGCGCCAGTACTATCGCCGGATGATCAAGACCCTCGTCTATCAGGCGCTGGATTGAGGGGTACGCTTGCGATGGGCGCGCCTGTCGCGAAAAGTCGCAATTAGTCGGTAAAAGTCGCCCCGGCTTGCTTCAAGATAGCAGGTGCGAGATCAGGGCGTCGAACGCCGCATCGCTGAACTGCTGATTGTCGAAGCGTCGCAGCGCTGGATGCTCCGGCGGTTCCACGCGCCGCTTCAGGTAATCGTCCCAGTGGGCGAGCTTCCAGGCGTCCCGAGGGTCGTTGCGCTTCTCTATCCGGCGCTTCGCTTCTTCGGTCGACAGATCGATCCAGGCGATGCGGCAGACGGTGCCGGCGGGCATGCCCAGCTGGACGGGATCGAAAAATTTCCCCGCCATCAGTTCACGGGTGAAAGGTCCGACCAGCAAGACCTGCGAGCCCAGCTCCAGGTTCTCGCGCGTGATGTCGAGCAGTCCCGCGTATTCTCGGTCGCGCAGATTTTGCAGGTAGGTGGGGCTGTCGCGATCCGCCGGATTGCCGGTCAGGAGACCCATCACATGCGAGCTGAACGCGCCGTAGGCGGTGTCTTTGTCGAGAAAGAAGAAATCCTTGCCGCCACGCGCTGCAAGCACCGGCATGGCACGTTTGGCAAGGGTGGTTTTGCCGGTGCCGGCGTGACCGGCGAAGAGCAGTAATCTGGGTGGATTCATGCAGTGTGTTTCCAAATTGGCAGCGCAGCTTCTTTACTGCGCAAGTAGTGTAAAAACATCAAAACTTGTATCATGCAACATCGCAAGGTAATTGGCGGTATCGAGCAGGTATTTCTTTTCAACCCAAGACGATAAAGACACTATGGCTGATACCAACCCTCCCGGTTCCCTGTTTGTCGGTGACGGCGTCTTCATGCAGGGCACGATGACTGTGCCGGGGCTGGCCAGCGTCGACGGCAAACTGCAAGGCCAGTTGACGGCCGATGTGATTGCCATTCAGACGAATGGCTCCATCGATGGCAAGACCACGGCCAACCATATCAAGGTCGCCGGCTCTCTGACCGACACCACGGTCGCGAACAGAACACTGGTCGTTGAATCCTCGGGCCTGATCGCCGGTTCCATCACGTACGCCGAGATGGAAATCAAGAAAGGCGGTTCGCTTCAGGGCAGCATCCACAAGATTGGCAAGGCAATGCCCAGCTTCCCGGACGCCACGCCTGCCGCAGTTGCAGAATCCGCAGCCCCTGCTGCCGACGCCGCTGCCAGCGACGCCTGATTTTCTGATCTGACGCAGACTTCCCTCAGGCCGCGGTAACGCCGGTCTGGGGCGACAGTCACTCTCCCGTGAGGTGCTCTCAGGCGCTGCTTCATGGGCCGCATCGGTCAGCATGGCCACCGACGCTGCGTTCACTCCCTGCCGTATTCTGGTGTTTCGCGCGCTGCAGGTCGGCGGCCTGCTGTGCACCGAGTCATCGAGCGGCAGCTCGTCCATCTACCCTTGGCATCCGCATCTCCGGGTCGACCTTTGCCCGAGTACGAAGGGCGCCAGCGAGTTTCTCTTAAAATCCGGAAAGTTTTGATCTGGTTACAAGTTTTCTGTGGCGGCTGGTGCGTTAATGCGCTTGTTAATGTCCTCGTATGCACCGCCCTCAGAGGAGACTCGACATGAAGAACATTTTTATTAAATTGCTATCGCTGACAGTCTTGCCCGCTGGTCTGGCCATCGCGATCCCGGCCAGCGCTGCGGCAGATCTGAAAGCGGGCAGAGTGGCCTTTGACGCCAATTCCTGCAGCAGCTGCCATGAAGCCAGCGCAAGCACCATCGGGCCATCACTGAAAGAGATCACGAAGCGCTACAAAGGCAAGCCGGTCACCGATGAGCTTGCCCGGCGCATCCGGGCGGGCAGCGAAGGCCGCTGGGGCGAGGTGCCGCATCCGGCCTACGAAGGCATGGAGGAGGCCGATGCTGTACAGATCGCCAAATGGATATTGGGCGGCGCTCCCAGATGAGTGTTGACCGATGACGAGCCGGAGAAAAAAGTCATGAAAAAAACCTTATTGGCGATCACCCTGCTGATAAGCCTGTCCCCGGCAGCGCATGCCGAGTGGGTCAAGGTGTTCGAGAACATCCGCGGCACCTTCTTCTACATGGATCCCTCCTCCGTAGAAAACCATGGACGTCTGCGCCGCGTATGGGAGATGCAGAGCTACCGCACTGCGTCGCCCGAGGGCATGCTGTCGATGAAGCTGCACAAGGAATACGACTGCATGGAAGAGAAAGGGCGCTTCACCAGCTACGTGGCCTATACCGGTCCGCGGCTGTCCGGCGACATGATGGGCACGGTGAACACCCCCAGTGACTGGCAGAGCGTGAACCGCAATCCCGCGGGCAAGGGGGTCTTCAGAATCGTGTGCGCGGATTACAAAAAATAAGGCGGGCAGCGGGCATAACGCAGCTTGCAAAGCATACCGCCGACGGTCAATTCATTGCGGGCACATTGCCTCGGCCATGATCCGCCGCCGTATTTCCGGATTGCTTTCCTTGGACAGCTGTTCCATCAGCGTCGCCATGCGCTCACCCTGAGCCTTCATTACCGGTATTTCCGACATGGCCGGCGTTTCACCAGTCTTGGTGGACGGTGTAGCCGTGGGTTTTTCTTCGTGGTCCGCCGCCGGTGCGCCAAGGCTGATTGTCAGGCCTAGCACCGCGGCGATGATGACGCGCTTTTTCATGGCGATCTCCCCTCAACGGGACGAACTTCATTATAGGCGCAGATAATCCCGTTCCTGGGTTTTTCAAGGCCCGAAACCAAAGCCTGATTCTCGGGTATCCTTGGCCCCTTTTTTACGCTTCAGGAGCCCGCCATGCCCTTAGTCAGGATAGACATCGCCAAAGGCCATCCGGCCGGTTTTGGACGCGCCGTCGGCGAGATCGTCTACCGCGCCATGCTCAGCGAGATTAATGTTCCCGCCGACGACAAATTCCAGATCATCAGCACGCACGAAGCTGACGAGATCAACATACCCGCCAGCTATCTCGGCATCGAGTACACCTCCGGCATTGTGTTCATCCAGATCACCCTGAATCAGGGCCGCACGACCGAGCTGAAGCAAAAATTCTACAAACGTATCGCCGATGACCTTTCAGCCGAGCTCGGCATCCGCAAGCAGGATGTCTTCATCAGCCTGGTCGAAGTGAACAAAGAAAACTGGTCCTTCGGTAATGGAGAAATGCAGTACGGACCGACCTGATTCCGAGCGATTGGCTAAGTCGGTGAGCCTTATAATTCTGCGGCGCATGAATCTTTTTTGCCAATGAAGCAGCGACTCACCGACCATATCAAGCTTACCTTTTACCTGTGCCTGCTCACTGCGGGCATGGTCGCGCTGTTCCTGAAAGAAGCGCCCGCAGCGACGAGTGTGCTCCCGTGGGTCTATCAGTTCAGCATCGCAGGTTATTACGGCACGCTGCTGCTGATCGCCAGCCTCGTGCTGCTGCCTGTCAGCCTGCTGAGCCCCCTACGCTGGTTGCTGCCTGTTCTGGGCTGGATCTGGCTGGTGTATCTGGCCATCGATCTTGCAGTTTTCAATCTCTACCGTTTCCATCTGGACTGGCTGCTCGTGCAGATGTTCCTGCTCGATTTTCGCGGGATGGGGATACCGGTATTTGTGCTGGCATTCGCCGGCACGCTCGCCGTGCTGATGCTGGGTCTCGTGCTGTGGCTGTATGCAGCACGCCGCAGTGGAACGGCCCGGCATCTGCCGTGGTTCGTGCTCGGGCTGCTGCTCATGCCCGCAGGCTTCGCAGCGAATTCGGTGATCAACATCTGGGCCGCATACTTCACCCGCGAAGAGATCACGGGCTACCGGCCTTACATGCCCCTGTATTACCCGGTTGAGAACAAGAGCAGCGCGAGAACCATCAGCGACTGGTGGCCGACGATGTTCCCTGCCGCCCATGGGCAGGTAACGACCATCGGCGACAAGGTGGGCGGCATCGTCCAGTATCCGCTGAAAACCCCAGCATGCGCACGATCACCAAACCCGCCCTCGATACTGATGATCGTGGTCGAGAGCTGGCAGGCCGACAGCCTGACGCCCGAGATCATGCCCCAGCTGTCGAAATTCGCCACCCGCGCGACACGCTTTGACAAACATCTCTCCAGCGGCGCCGTCACCGTGCCCGGCCTGTTCGGACTGATGTACGGCTTGCATCCGAATTACTTCGAGCTGTTCAAGACGTCGCCGGCACGTTATCCAAGTGTATTCACCGAGACCCTGCATCAGCAGGGCTACCAGAGCCGGGTATTTACCTCCAGCAGTCTGGATGGTTTTTCATTGGGCAAGCTGTTCTTTGCGCGAGTGCCTGAGCAACACATCGTGACCGATAAATCCGATGAGCAGGTCGTAGCAAAGTACATCGCCTCCCTGAAGACAGCGACGGCTGAACCGCGCTTCGATTTTATTTTTCTGACCTCGTCACATTCCCCGTACAACTACCCGCCAGAGTATGCGCGCTTCAAACCGCTGCCGGCACTGAAGGGCGGTTTTGCGCTCGACAAGCAGGCAGATAACGCGCCCTACAAGAACGACTATCACAACAGCTTGTTTTATTCCGATGCGCTGCTGGGGCAAGTGCTGGACGCCGCGCAAAAATCCGGCGCGCTGGACAATAGCTGGGTCGTCATCACCGGAGACCATGCCGAAGAATTCAACGAGAACGGTCTCGGTTATTGGGGGCATGGCAGCAATTTCACACGCTGGCAGACACAGACGCCGCTGCTGCTGATGGCACCAGGACAGTTCGCCGCCCGCCATGAATCACGCCTGTCGCTACATCAGGATATTGTGCCGACGCTGATGCAGGAAGCGCTGGGCTGCAAGTCACCCGCAGAGACCTACAGCCACGGCGTCAATCTGTTCCATCTGCCCGAACGCCGGGGAACCCTGCTGGCGTCTTACATGATGCAGGCCTACTGGGTCGATGACATTGTTTTCGACAGGACGACAAACCGCAGCTATGACTGGCGTGACATGAGGCAGGCGCGCCCGCTGGCGGATATTGAAGCGGTGAGGGCGTT
>JACCDH010529292.1_pt1 | contig 41356 bp, 31 predicted proteins | sample 7442481 | NCBI WGS metagenome assembly JACCDH01 (sample SAMN15323433, study PRJNA562643) | freshwater metagenome | isolation source: river surface water | place: USA:Blue River Watershed | collected 2017-08-15 | reverse complement strand
TTCTGTAACTTTTTGATATAAAACACAGAGCCCGCTAATGCAGGAACTCGCAAAACACACTATTACCCTAATACAGTTGCCACGGGGAAGGAAAAGGAAGTTACAGAAAGGAAGAGTATGTGGCCCGGCCGTCAGATAATGGTGATGCCCCTGCAAGCGCAGGGGCAAAACTTATATAAGGTTCAGATAAGTAATCAATTACTTATTCTTCTTCTTATGGCGATTCTTTCTCAGACGCTTTTTACGCTTGTGCGTAGCGATCTTATGACGCTTTCTCTTTTTACCGCAAGGCATACGCTGTGCTTTTAATCAGTTAAACAATAAGGTTTATTTTCTCAGTTCGATGATGCGTTTATCCAACTCTTGTTTGATTTCCGCATAATCAATCTTTTGCTTGGCTTTTTCATACCAGTCTGCTGCTGTTTTCTTCTCTCCCTTCAGTTCATACACTTCTGCGAGATTGAAAATAGCATCCAGATTATTGGGTTCCAGTTTGGTTACTATCAGGAAACGTTCGATGGCTTTATCGTACTGTCCGCTGAGTTTACCGCCCAAACCAAGAATCATCTGGCCATAAGCATTGTTCGGGTTCTTTTCTACAATTTGTCTGATTGGTAAAATTCCTTCCATTGGGTTAGAAGAAATATTGCCCAAAATGTAGCAAGCACCCAAACCAATCTTGCTGGAATCGTTCGCAGGATTGATGGTCAATGCTTTTTCAAATAACTCTTTTGCGTTACCGGCTAACCATTGCTGGAGTGCCGGATTGCCCGCTGTCATTAGTCTATCTAAATACAGACGGGCGGCAAAGGTGAGGCTTTTTTCAGAATTTTCCAACTTAGCAGCGGACCCTGTGTAGATGGCATAAGGCTCAAATGCCTTTACTGAGTCAGACCAATAGCGCGCTAACTCATGATAAGTATGAATTTGCTGGTCCTTTACATCGCCTCTTTTCACCTCATTCTCCAGTTTGGTAATGGCCATTGACTGAGATGGGCTCAAGTTTTTCTTGTATTCAGCTAGGATTGCATCGTCGGTTAGACTATGATTGTCAGTGTGTTGCGCTGTTTGGGTAGGGGCGTTACCGCGTTTAGCGGGTGGAACTGTATTGCCAAAGAAGTAGAGGAGTACAAATAATAAGAATCCGCCACCAACCAGAAAGTATTGTTGTTTTTTCACTTATGCCGTTTGCGCAAATTTATTCGCTACGGCGTTTGCTTTTCACTTCGCTGACAAATTCTTTTGCTGGCTTGAATGCAGGGATGTAATGTTCGGGGATTTCTACGGCAATATTCTTCTTGATATTACGGCCGATTTTGGCTGCGCGCTTCTTGGTAATGAAGCTGCCAAAGCCCCTGATATAGATATTCTGTCCGTTGGCAAGACTTTCTTTTACTTCTTTAAACATCGTTTCCAATGTAACAAGTACGTCTACCTTAGGAATACCCGTTTTGTCAGAGATTTGATTGATGAGATCCGACTTGCGCATAGTAGGGTTATTTTTGTTTACTGTATCTGATCAGGATACAACTTAAAATAAAACAAATAGTTTGAAAAAAGCAAATAAAATGGGCAAATTATTTTAAATGTTACTAGTTGATTGTTAGCCCCTTCAGAAAGTATTAAGGGTAATATCGCTCTTTTTTTGTGTAAAAAATTTGTCACTTATTTCAACAAGTCTTGCCGGCACAGTTGTTATTTGCAAGTCTATAGCACCCCATGAAAAAAAGAATCGCCCCGGCTTTATTAGCATGGCACGACAATGAGAACAAGCGCGAAATGCCCTGGAAAGGGGAAAAAGACCCCTATAAAGTGTGGTTAAGCGAGGTGATTTTACAGCAAACAAGGGTGGAGCAGGGGCTTGACTACTATCTCCGTTTCGTCAAAAAATATCCAACACTAGCCAAGCTAGCCAATGCCAAGGACGAGGATGTGTTTAAGCTTTGGGAGGGTTTGGGTTATTACAGTCGCTGCAAAAACCTGCTTTTCACGGCACGCTTTATCCAACAAGCGTTAAAGGGACAATTCCCTGATAATTATGCTGATCTCTTACAACTCAAAGGGGTAGGGCCATATACGGCCGCAGCCATTGCTTCATTTGTCTTCAATCAGCCACATGCGGTGGTTGATGGTAATGTATTCCGGGTACTGTCCAGGGTTTTTGGTATCAATACACCTATCGACAGCACCGCAGGCAAACAAATCTTTGCAGAACTGGCCGAAGCGCAATTAGACACCAAGCAACCTGGTTTGTATAACCAAGCCATTATGGATCTGGGTGCAACTGTGTGTAAGCCATTTCTACCAACCTGTCATCACTGTCCCTTACAAAAGAACTGTACAGCATACGCCACAGGTACTGTTCATAAACTGCCTGTTAAAGAGAAGAAGTTGCAGAAAAAACGTCGGTGGTTCTACTATTTCATATTAGAGCATGAAGGCAAATGGATGGTCAGCAAACGCGGTGCCGGTGATATTTGGGAGAACCTGTATGAGTTTATGCTGCTGGAAAGTGAATCAGCCCAGACATGGTCTGATGAAGCCATTCAATCCCTACTCAAGGAACAACTCGGCATTCAAAAAGCAGCGATAGTAAGTGTTTCAGCTGAGCAGCGTCAGTTGCTGACGCATCAGGAAATCAAGGGGCAGTTCATACATGTTCGGCTGAAATCGGTCCCCAAGTCTTTAGAAAAGCAGCAATGGCAGTTATGCAAAGCCATTCGCAAGCTGAGTTTTCCTAAGTTCATTACACAGTATCTCGATAATCGGGAGAAACTACTTTTCCCTTAAAACAGGAAGTTTTTAGGCAGATTGTGCAGATGATTAAAAAAGGCTAATTTTAAGAACGACAAATTCATCTGCGGTCTAAAAACCAATTTTATGAGAGGCGTTAATCGAGTTATGTTGATAGGCAATCTGGGTAAAGATCCTGATGTACAACACCTAGAGGGCAATATTGCTGTAGCTAAGTTTCCATTGGCAACAACAGAAACCTATAAAGACAGATCTGGTAAACTGGTTTCTCAAACAGAGTGGCATACTGTTGTCTTATGGAGGGGATTGGCAGAATTGGCGCAGAAATACCTGCATAAAGGCAGCCTGATTTATGTTGAAGGTCGTTTACGTACCAGAAGTTGGGACGACAAAGAAGGCAATAAAAAATTCGCAACCGAAGTAGTTGGAGATAATCTGATTATGCTCGATAAGCGAGGTGATGGAACACATCACGGTGGTAGCGCTGAAGGAATGGATGGTTATACCGGAGATGATGCACCACCTTTGGGCGATGCAGGCGAAAGCCTTCCTTTCTAGTAAAAGGGTACAGCTGTATTTTTGTATCCTGATTTTTCACCAAACACTTCGACTTTGGACGACCACTCGGTTATTACATCACAATATTTATCACAGCTACTCTATGTAGCCATCGATACACAGGGTACCACCATGTTGGTACTCTTGCTATTTGTACTCTTGTTCTTATCCTTTGTATTGTCAGGATCAGAAGTGGCTTTTTTCTCACTTACCTACAAAGACATCAATTTATTAAAAACAAAAGAGCAACCTGCACTGCGCAGAATTGTGGATTTGCTGGATGCACCTAAAACCTTACTGGCCTCCTTGCTTATCGCCAACAGTTTTGTGAATGTCGGCATCATCATTATTTCCAATGTGCTCATTGATAATGTGATTGAGTTTGAACAGTTCAATGCAGTATGGGTAGAGTTTCTGATCAAAGTATTGGCAGTTACATTTATGCTGGTACTCTTTGGTGAGGTGATGCCCAAGGTATTGGCTACACAAAACAATATTCGTTTTGCAAAAGACTTTGGAGGTATTGTTCAAATCATTGCCTATGCTACAGCAGGTATGAGCAGGTGGCTGGTGAAATACTCAGATATTATTGAAAAGAAATTAGCGGATAAGCGTAGCGCATCGTATAGTCTGGAAGAGTTGGATCACGCTATTGACATCACTAGCGATACCACTGCATCAGAGAAAGAAAAGAATATCCTGAAAGGCATTGTGAAGTTTGGCAATATCGCTGTGAAGCAAATCATGCGTGCACGTTTGGATGTACATGGGATAGAGTATTCCGGCTCTTTTGATACTTTGGTGAAATCTGTTGCAGAGTTGAATTATAGCCGATTGCCTGTGTATAAAGATGATCTAGATGAGGTGGTGGGTATTATTCATACAAAGGATCTGTTACCTTATTTGGAGCAGCCTGCTGATTTTGATTGGCACAAACTGATGCGTCAACCTTACTTCGTGCACGAGCAAAAGATGATTGAGGATTTGCTAAAAGATTTTCAGCAGAAACGTATTCACTTTGCTGTAGTAGTAGATGAGTTTGGTGGTACTAGTGGTATCGTAACACTGGAAGATATTCTGGAGGAAATTATTGGCGATATCCGTGATGAGTTTGATGAGGAGGAACTGGGCTACAAAAAAATTGATGATACCAATTTCATTTTCGAAGGTCGCTGTATGATCTATGACGTGTGTAAGATCATGGAGTTGCCGCTTGATACTTTCGATGGCGTAAAAGGTGATAGCGATTCGATTGCCGGCTTGATTTTAGAGCTGGCCGGAGAAATACCTGCACAAGGCGCTATTGTGCCTAGCGGTGATTTTGAGTTCACTGTATTGGAAGTAGAGAAGAACCGTATCCAAAAAATTAAGGTTTCCATACAACGTCAAGCCGAATCATGAGCATAGATTTGCGTATGCGCGTATTGATTTTGGCAGTCGTTTTGCTCATGGCTTGTAACAGCAGTTATACGCCAAGACCTAGAGGATATTTTGCCATTGACTTTCCTGAACGAGCTTATCAGGTTTTTGATCAGCCAGGCTTCCCTTATAGTTTTGAATATCCGGTTTATGCGAAAGTGGTGCGCGATACTTCTTTCTTCGGCGAAGCCACAGAGAATCCATGGTGGATCAATATTGATTTTCCGCAGTTCGGCGGTAAAATTCATATCAGCTACAAAGCCATCGGGAACAATCAGCTGAATAAACTGGTGAATGATGCTTTCGTGATGACCAATAAGCATAACCTCAAAGCCTATTCTATTGAAGATTCGCTAATGCGTAACCCAACAGGCGTACCCGGTGTTTACTTCAAAGTGGGTGGTGATGTGGCTACTGCGCATCAATTCTTCCTCACAGATTCTACAAAACATTTTCTGCGTGGTGCACTCTACTTTGATGCAACACCTAATGAAGACTCTTTAAGACCGGTGAATGCTTTTCTGCAAGCAGAGATGAAGCACCTGATTCAGACCTTTCGCTGGAAGCAATAAGCCATCCTGTAAACACAGGATGGCTAAGGCAAACACTGATCAACCCCTTAGGGCATTCAGTCATCTGTAGTACGCTGCTGATATGTCTATGTTACAAGCATATATGTTAATCTTTTGTTTGCACAGACTGCGCATAGCGCCCGCTTTGCTTGTATCTTCGTGAGAATCCCGCATATATGATAGCAATTGATAATAAGCTGATCAGCGATGAAGTGGTAGAAGAGCAGTTTGTCTGTGATCTTGCCAAGTGTAAGGGCGGCTGTTGTGAAGACGGAGATGCTGGTGCCCCATTGGAAGATTGGGAAAAAAAGAAACTGGATGAGTTCTATACAACCATTCAGCCATACATGACTTCAGAAGGTATTGCAGAAATACGTAAGCAAGGCAAATACATTTACGATAGCGAGTTTGGTTGGGTAACACCAACAATCAATGGCGGTATTTGCGCTTACGGTAAAAAAGATTCCACCGGTACTATTCTTTGTGCAGTTGAACAGGCATACAACGATGGTAAGCTGGATTGGAAAAAACCGATCAGCTGTCATTTATTCCCGATCAAGATTTCTAAAAGTGAGCTTGATCCTGACATGGAATATGTGAATTATGAGCCCAGAGAAGATTTGTGCAGTGCAGCTTGTAAGCTGGGCACAAAATTGAAAGTACCGGTATATCAATTTTTGAAAGATGCCTTGATCAGAAAATATGGTCAGGAGTTTTATGATACTTTATCTGCTACTGCAGTGCACATGAAAAAATAAACCCATGCGATCCACAGCAGCATCCTTTATTGCAAAGAGTACAATCAAAGCACCCGATTTAGAGCATCGTCGTAAAATCAATTTTAATATTGGTAAGTACAATGCTACTGTGCCTTTGGGTAAACAGCAGTTTACAGATGTGATGGCTGCGCGCGAGCAGGCAAAGAATATTAAGTGGGAAGCAATAGAGCATCTCGACAAATACTTGTTGCAGTTTGAGGAACAAATTACCAAGCGTGGTGCTAAAGTGCTTTGGGCTGAAACAACAGAAGAAGCGCAAGAACATATTGGCAGAATATGTGCAGCAAAGAATTGCAAGACTTTGGTGAAGAGCAAGAGTATGGTGACAGAAGAAATTCACCTCAATGATTATCTAGAAGCTGCTGGTATTGAAAGTGTGGAAACAGATTTGGGTGAATACATTCAGCAATTAGATGGCGAACCGCCTTACCATATTGTAACACCCGCTATGCACAAAAGCAAGGAAGATGTTGCCCGTTTGTTTGCACATAAGCTGGGAACTGATCCCGCAGCTACACCAGAGCAACTGACCTTAGTGGCGCGTCAAAAATTGCGTGAAAAATATGTTCAAGCAGAAGTAGGTGTTACGGGTGCCAATTTCATGATTGCAGACATTGGCGCTATTGCGATTACTGAAAATGAAGGCAATGCTCGTTTGAGTTGTGCTTGGCCTAAGACACATATTGTGGTAGTGGGTATCGAGAAAATGGTTCCTTCTCTACAAGACCTCGCATTGTTTTGGCCACTGCTCTCCACATTTGGCACGGGACAAAAAGTAACTGTGTACAATACAATTGTTTCCGGACCTCGTCAGGAAAATGAAACTGATGGTCCCGAAGAGATGTATGTCATTCTTTTGGACAATGGCAGAACCAATTTGTTGGCGAAACCACAAGCTAGAGAAGCGCTCTATTGCATTCGTTGTGGTGCCTGTTTGAATGCTTGTCCGGTTTACAAGAATATTGGAGGACATAGTTATGAAACCACCTATAGCGGCCCTATAGGTAAAGTAATTACGCCACATTTAAAGCCAATGAGCGATTACCAACACTTAAGCTATGCATCTAGTCTTTGTGGTAATTGCACAGAAGTTTGTCCGGTTAGAATTAATCTCCATGAAATCTTGTTGGATAACAGACATGAGGCAGTAGTAGAAGGTAATAGTTCTATTGCTGAGCGTGTTGCTTGGAAAGCATGGAAAGCTGCCAGCATGAATCGCATGATGATGAATATGGGTAATGGTCAGCTGAAGAATTGGGTGGTGAATAAAGTATTCAAAGGTTGGACTACCCATCGTGCTGAGTTGGATTTTAGTCAGCAGACTTTTAATCAACTCTGGCGTAACAGAAAGCAGCCTCAATAGCTTGGTTCTGTATGCAACACATATTAGCGAGCGCTTGCGCTACATTGTGCAGACATTGCTTGGTGATGCATGTGTGATTACAGATTCTGTAACTGTTTACCAAGATACACTTGGCTTTCATATCAATTATTCAACAGCAATTTTTCCTAGTGATACTTGTCGCATTCATCCACATGGTTTGCTGCATGAGCAGGGTATTAGCAAACAAAATATACAGATAACACCATGGATGGATTTGCCAGTATTCTTTCAAACAACAGGACAAATACCTTTCGACATTTTTGCTGCTGCTTTTTATTTAATCACTAGGTATGAAGAGTATCTGCCGTTTGAAGCTGATTCCTTAGGTAGGTTCCCACATACGGTTAGTTTAGCCAATCGAGAAAACTTTTTACATAGACCATTAATCAATGAATGGCTATTGCAATGGAAGAAATTATTTCCTGCATTACAGTTGAAGCAAACTGCTTTTCAGTTTCAACCTACCTATGATGTAGATATTGCTTATGCCTATAAGGGTAAACCATTTTGGGTAGAAATGGCCAATGTGGGCAAATCCATAGTGCGTGCAGATTGGAGCGAGCTAAGAAGGCAATGGTTGGTTTGGAAAGGAAAGCAGCAAGATCCTTTTGATCAAAAAGATTGGTTCGATAGCCTGCATCATCCTCAATGGCAACCCTTGTATTTTCTATTAGTTGCAAAGCAGCGATCAGTATTGGATAAGCAAGTTGATAGAAATGCACAGGTGTCTTACTTACAAGATATTGATACAAATCAGGCTGGGCTTCATTCTTCCTCCCAAGCATTTCATGCTGCAGATGTTTGGAGAGAAGAGATGCGGTTTTTATCGGCACAATTGAATAGACCTATTCAAAAGAATCGACAACATTACATATTGGTTTCATTACCTAAAACTTATCAGGAGTTAATCAATTTGGGTATTGATGAGGACTATTCTATGGGCTATTCTACGGCCAATGGATTTAGGGCTTCTTATGCGTTGCCTTTTTATTGGTATGATTTATCCAAAGAGCAAATCACCAAATTGAAACTATTTCCATTTGTGTGTATGGATAGTACTAGCATTTTTCAGTTGCAACTATCTCCTAAAGAAACATTACGTGAGTATCATTACTATCTACAAGCTATCCATCAAGTGCAAGGTTATTTTGCTATTGTAATGCATCCGCATTTATGTGTAACTACCCCTTTCTTTGAAGGATATCGGCAAGCTTACGCAAAACTATTACAGAAGGTTGCTAAGATTTTTTGAGATTTCTATTGACGAGATATACGCCAAATAGTGTAATCAAAGAGCCAATAATGAGTTGTATGCTGATGTGTTCATCCAGTACAATACTACCAATTACTATGGCTACAATTGGATTGATATAGGCATACAATGCAGCCACGCCGGGATGCAGATGCTTCATGGTGTAGATGAATGCGATGATGGCAAAAATGGATCCTGCGCCAATTAGGTAAGCAATCACAGCCCATGATATAGCTGGAATATCCATCAATGGAATATGACCACCCGGTATAAAGGACAAGCCAAAAATCATAAAGGAGCTGAAGAACATCTGCCAACCCATACCGAAGTAAGGATTGATTTTTACAGTCTGCTTGGAAATCATCATCGTACTAATACTCCATGATAACATCGCAATCAAAGCAAGGCAAATGCCAAATGCATAGCCCTCCGGATGTTTGGCAAAGGCGTTTTCATAAAACACTACTGTTATGCCTGCTATACCAAGAACAATCCCTACTAAGGATAGTAGGTTCAATTGTTTTGATTTGAAATAGAAGTGTTCAATCAAGACTACGCAAAGCGGATAGAGCGCACCAATCAAGGCTGCTAGTCCGCTTGAGATATATTGCAAACTCCAAGTGCTTAAACCATTGGCAAACACAAAAGTGAAAAGGCTCAGAATGAATAACTGTCCTAATTGCTTTTTGCTAGGTATTGCTTCGCCTTTCAATAAAAAGAAACCCAGAAACAAACCACCGCCGATGAATTGGCGTATGCTGGCTAATTCTAGTGGTGGTAAGGTAGACACACCAAACTTCATCGCCACCCAAGTGGTGCCCCAGAGTAAGCTGGTAGCAGCGAGGGCGAAATAAGCGAGTCGGTTGGTTGTATTGGGTTGGGTCAATCTGTTTAGTGTTTGAAATGGCGCATACCTGTAATCACCATGGCCAGTTCATTGTTCACACAATAATCGATACTGTCTTTGTCTCTGATAGAACCACCTGGTTGAATAAAAGCAGTAATGCCTGCACTATGTGCAATGCGTACGCAATCATCAAATGGGAAGAATGCATCAGAAGCCAATACGGCACCATTCAAATCGAAGTTGAATTGCTTAGCCTTTTCAATAGATTGACGCAATGAATCGATTCTACTCGTCTGGCCGCAACCTTTACCCACCAATTGCTTATCCTTAATCAATGCAATGGCATTGCTCTTGAGGTGTTTACAAATTAGGTTAGCAAAACTTAGATCAGCTTTTTCTGCATCTGTGCAGGTTCTGCCGCCAACTTCTTTCCACTCTGTGTAATTACCTTGGTCCGTATCCTGTACCAATGTGCCATTTAGTAGTGATTTGCTTTGCACACTGGCAATATGGCTATTACCAGTTGTTTGTAGTAAGATGCGGTTTTTCTTGCTCTTCAATGTTTGCAATGCGGCATCATCAAATGCAGGTGCAATCAATACTTCAAAGAAAATTTCATTAATGGCTTCGGCGGTAGCCAGATCAACAGTACCATTGGTTACCAACACGCCGCCAAATGCACTTTCCGGATCTCCTGCTAAAGCAGCATCCCAGCTATCTTTTACAGTGCTGCGTTGTGCAGTTCCGCAAACATTGGTATGCTTGATAATAGCAAATACATAGCCATTATTGGTAGAAGGGAATTCCTGAATCAGCTGCAAAGCAGCATCTACATCTACTAGGTTATTGTAAGAAAGTTCCTTACCATTCAATTGGGCAAATAGTTCAGTCAGGTTACCATGAAAACTTGCCTGCTGGTGCGGGTTTTCGCCATAGCGCAAAACCTGTTTGTGTGCACTTGTTTGTTGCACTATGGTTTGCGGGTTGAAATAATTGCTGATGGCGATATCGTAATTCATCACCACTTCAAAAGCTTTCGCTGCAAATTGCTTGCGCTGTTCTAAAGTGGTGGTTCCGTTTTGTGTTTCTACCAGCGATTGTAATGCAGCGTAATCATCTTTCGCAGCTACCACAACCACATCACGGAAGTTCTTGGCTGCTGCGCGAATCATGGATGGTCCACCAATATCAATTTTTTCAATGATGGCTTTTTCCTCTGAAGTGTTTTTTACTGTTTCTTCAAAAGGGTAGAGGTCTACAATCACCAGATCAATTTCAGGAATCTGGTATTGTGTCATTTCAGCCAAATCTTGTGCTTCATAGCGTCTACCCAAAATGCCGCCAAATACAGCAGGATGCAATGTTTTTACACGGCCACCCAAAATTGATGGATAGGTTGTTAGGCTTTCCACTGCTACACAGGGAATACCATTTTGTTCCAAAAATTGCTGGGTACCACCAGTTGAGTAGATGGTAATATTCTGTTGCTGTAATGCCTGGGCAAGTGGTGCCAGTCCGTCTTTATAGAAGACAGAAATGAGGGCCGACTGAATTTTTTTTTGCATGGCTGGGTGTTTGAGGCTTGCTACGCTAGAGTTCCATTACGAATGCACCTTTTTCGGGTACTGAATGGTGGCGCAAATGTAGTTTGTCGCAGTCTTTTTTCCAGTAGTTAATTTTCCATTGTGGGTTACTGCTATCAAAGACAATGACTCCCGGACTAAAAATCTGCACTAGATCCTTGATATAGAGTTTGGGGTTACCGGTAATAATCAGCGCATCAATCTTTTGTGGTTTGGCTGGTGGGTTATTCAGCTTGGCTTGATGTACAAAAACCACTGATTTAGTACTGGAAGACAGTAGGTTATGCTCCCATTTTACGGAGGATAGTTTGCCCGGCTTTACTTGGTAATGGGTGCGAATTGGCCGCACATATTGCTGATACAGCTGGGCATCTTGCCAGACAGTGCTATCGCCAATCAAGCTAAACTGCTGCCCTTCCGTAACCATGGCTAAGCCTGTTTTGGGAAGATTGCAAACGATGAGCTGAAATTGTTGTTGGTGTTTTCTTTGATTGTACGCATGAAGCACCAGCATACCACTTAGGGAAACGATGGTTACCCATCGATATGCGGCTTTTGTATACATCAGCCATGCTGTAGCACCGGCAATGAATAGGTAGGCCAGTATCAGCATTGGAATGGATAGATTAATATGGTCCGTCAGTGCGCCGGGTAAAGCTGCAATCCTTTCTGTTATTGTATTCATGAATTGAATACAAGCATCAATACCTGTTGCCAAAGGTTGTGCTGCTATTTTCCATTGCGCGATGATGATTAAAGCAATCTCTGCATAGAGAATGAGTCCGGATAAAGGGATAGCAATCAGGTTAGCGAATAGAAAGTAGTTTGGAAATTGATGGAAATGATAGATCGCAATGGGTGTAGTGAGTATTTGCGCTGCCAGCGTTACAGCGATGAGCGACCACAGATATTTGATCAATTGGTTACTGCACCAGAACCAACGAAATATTATTGGATAGAAAATCATGATGCTGAGTACTGCTGCAAAGGAGAGTTGAAAACCTACATCATAGAGCATGTTGGGATCATACAATAAGAGCAATAATGCAGCAGCTGCGAGATTATTGATCGGTTCAGTCTTTCGTTGTAGCATATTGCCTAGCAGCAAACAGGAAAACATTACTGCTGCGCGTGTGATAGATGGTCCAGCACCAGTTATAAACGTAAAGCCCCAGATGATGCATAAGATGATGATTGTTTTCACCCATTTCAATGAAAGCTTATCCATCCATCCAAGTAGTAACATGCATAGTCCATAAATCATGCCCAGATGCATGCCACTTATAGCGATGATGTGCACTAGGCCTGTATCGCTATACGCTTGTAGTATTTCTCTATCTAGCTCAGCCCTATAACCAATCAGCAGCGCTTGTGCAATACCAAGGCTTTCTTTATTGGGAATGTAATTTTCTAGTTGCTGCAACACATATTGCCTGCAATGATGCAGCATTAGGTGCCAGGAATCTGATGCTGGCTTTTGCAGCAAACGGAAGTCCTTATCTGTTAGATAGATGCTAGAATAAATCTGCTGGCGCTTACTATATAATTGAAAATTGAAGCTGCCGGGATTCTGATTGGCTGCGATAGCTGTTGGCGCCTTCTTGATTAGTAGTTGGGTGCCTGGCAGGAAGTTGTATTGGTCATCTTTAGGAAAATACAACCAGCATTTACCCGATGCAACTGTAAGAGCTTGATTCTTCAATTGCCACTCGAGTGCTGCGATAGTGCGCAAGCTGTTCTTTCTTTTTTGAGGTGCTTCCAGAATGGCGACGATTAGGCAATCTGGCGTTTTACTCAATTGTGCTTGGGCTTTTTCTGCAGGAATCGTGTATTGCAAATGCTGCGTTACAGATCCAAGAATTAGCCAAATAAAAAGTATAGTGAAGCTTTTTACGTAGGCCGTGATGTGTATGTAGCTTTTGGGTAGGCAAAATGCTACTAAAAACAAGCTGCCACAAATACTAAATATATATGTAGCAGTTGGTATTGAGATGAAGTCTGAAATACAGATGCCTAGCAAAAAAGGCAGCAGTATTCTTAGTAAAGGGTATCTAGTCCAAAAAGCATGATTCTTGAATGGCATAGTTTATCGTTTAAAGCCATTCATTGGGAGCAGTACTAAAATAAAAATTCCCCAATAAACATTGGGGAATTTCGTGGGAGGCTTGATTTGCCCTCGGACATTGGATTTTAAAAAAGGCTGATTATAAATACCACTGCTAATATCAAAGACTCGGCATGAAATGCGAAAAAATGGGCAACCTTTTATTAACGGTTTTTTGATGTACCAATTAGCGGTTGGATTACCCCGTTAAATACACGGTTTTTTACCCCGTTAATCAACGGGTAATGTTTCGGCATTTAACGGAAAATAAACCGTCATTAAACGGATTATTTAAGCTATTTTTAAGCTTCTAAGCTGATATTTTTCTCTTTATAAATAAAGATTATTTGTAATTAATTGATCAACAGTTGGTTACGGATGAGTTCGTGTTGGCCTACCTCTTACTTTCACGGTGTCAAATAATTCATCCCCACTCTAAAACCAATAACTATGTTGACAATCGAAAAAAAATCTGTAAGAGCCGGAAAGTTCGTAGACACAAAGCATGTAGACACTATCATCCGTAATTACAAGCAGGAGCGTTGGGCTGCTAACTCAGAAAAACTGGGTAAAGAAGATTCTCTGAGTGTTTGGTACAGCATTGAAGAACTGGAAGATTTCTTGCAGAAGGCAAAAGATCATGGTGCAGATGGTTGTCGCATGTTCTTTGGCGTATATGGCCAAGATTATGAGATTGCTGAATACCGTGGCAGACAAACAATGGTAATGGTTGCAACCAAGCAGCGTACAACTGCTGAAGGCATAGAGAATAAAAACGTGTATACCCAAACCAATAATGGCACATCTATCTTGGCTTACAACAGAGGCTCTATTTGTCCTCCTTATTGTGGTAAGCCCGGACAAGAATCTGATTTCGATGAACTGGGTATCACTATCGTAGAACGTAAAGATGGAGGCCTTGCCATCATTTAAAAAAGGCCGTTGATATAAATACCAAATACACTAACCCCCTTTTCAGGGGGTTTTTGTTATTTTCATGGTAGAAAGACCAATATGCTAAGTATTTACCAGCGGTATTATTTTTATTTGATCACTTCTGCCTTACTCATTTCATTTTATGTTATTGGCACACGAAAAGCAAGTGCAAATAATTATTTACTATTGTTTATCGCTGCTGTAAGTTTGGTTGTAGAGCTTTATGCCAATAAAATGGCAAGAGCTGGTCAGCCCAATACCTTTCTCTACAATATTTATACGCTGTTTGAAATCAATATCTATCTGTTTGTTGTCAGAAATCTATTGTCTGGCGATGCGCTTCGGAAAACGATTATTTATTTCGCAGCAGCCTTTAATACTATAGCCTTACTTCGATTATTTTTCTATGGAGGTTTTGAGACATTTGATGCAGTTTCTTATGCCATAGGCTGTTTTCTGCTCTGTAGTTCTTGCATTTTTTATTTCTACGAATTATTTGAATATAAGTATGCAGTTTTTATTCTACAAGAGCCTAGCTTTTGGTTAATTACTGCACTGATTTTTTATTACACACTTGGTATTCCGATTTATGGAGTTTGGACAACTTTCGTAGATCCGCCTAAGTTTATCATTGAGAATTATCTATTCATCATTGATTCGCTCAATTTCATTGTGTATCTTCTCATCAATTTTGCACTCCTATGCCAGATCCGGTACAACAATCCTATTACGTTACGATAGTCGGGCTGGGCTTAGGGATCGTTTTACTCAGCTTTATCGTTGTCATCGTCTTCCTATACCAACGTAGGCAGTTTCAGCACCAAGCAGAGCTGAACAGGATGAAGGATATTTATGATCAGCAGATTATGAAAGCACAGCTGGAAATGCAGGAGGAGACTTTCAAAAACATTGCACAGGATTTGCACGACAATATTGGTCAGATGCTTTCTATGGTGAAGTTGACTTTGGCTGCGATTACCGTTGATCCTAATATTCCGCATCATGATAAACTCATGAACTCGCGTGAGGTGTTGAACAAGGCCATCATGGATCTGTCTCATTTGACTAAGAGCCTTCATTCAGATAGGATTGCTCAGGTGGGTATAGTGGAAGCGATTCAGTATGAGGTAGATAGTATTCGCAAAAGCGGGTTGGTGAAAATTGAAAGCGCGATTGAAAAAGGTAGTTATTATATAGGAGAGCAGAATTCTGTTGTGATTTTTCGCATGTTTCAGGAAATGATCAATAATGCATTGAAGCATGCTAAAGCCACTCAAATAAATGTTTCTATCAATAATCCTGATGGAAATACTTTTGCGTTGTCAATTAATGACAATGGTATCGGATTCAATGTGCAGGAGATAAAATCACGAGGCAACTCATCAACTGGTGTAGGCTTGCGCAGTATGTCAAACAGAGCTGCATTGATTGGCGCAAAGTTTGATTTGCAGAGTAAACCTGGATCAGGTACCAAAGTCACAATTACCTTACCTTTATCGCGTTAACCCCAAGCAATGCCGCTATCGAATAAAAGAATTTTTGTAGCACTGGCCGATGATCATACGCTGTTTCGAAAAGCACTTGCCGGATTGGTAGCTTCTTTCGACAGATACTCCGTTCTGTTTGATGTAGAGAATGGCTTACAATTAAAAGAGCAGCTAGAGAACCATAAGATACCTGATGTTGTACTGCTTGATGTAAACATGCCCGGTATGAACGGGTATGAATCCTGTAAATGGATCGTGAAGAATTTTCCTCAAGTGAAGGTATTGGGTCTTTCTATGAATAGTGATGAGAACTCTATCATCAAGATGATTAAGAGTGGTGCAAAAGGATATTTACTGAAAAATGTAGAGCCGGATGAATTGCTGAAAGCACTCGACTCAGTCATGAATCAAAACTTTTATCTCTCTGCAGATATTTCTGCTAAAGTGATTAGTGGTTTGAATCGCGAAGCAGATCTTCCAGTTGAAGCAACTTCCTTATCTGAAAAAGAGCGTGAGTTTATACATTGGGTTTGCACAGAGTTGTCTTATAAAGACATCGCTGATAAAATGTATATCAGTCCGCGTACAGTAGAAGATTATCGAAATAGTCTTTTTGAAAAATTTGGTGTACACACCAGAATGGGCTTGGTGATATATGCCATCAAAAACAAGCTGGTTACACTAGAAGAACCTCTATAAAAAAATCCCCCACAGTAATGCGGGGGATTTTTACTTATTTACTCAGGTGCATGCTTCGCTCCTTGTACAATTGTCTAAAATAAGGATCTCTTAAATCTTTGATGAAGCGAATGGCTTCACCAGTGCTCTTCATTTCTGGGCCTAATTCCTTGTTAACGCCCGGGAATTTATTGAAGCTGAAAACCGGTTCTTTGATTGCATAACCATCCAGCTTTTTCTCTAAGTTAAACTCAGTAAGTTTTGCTGCACCCAGCATTACTTTAGTAGCAATATTCAGGTAAGGGATGCCATAAGCTTTTGCAATGAATGGCGTTGTTCTGGATGCACGTGGGTTGGCTTCAATTACATACACTTTACCATCCTTGATCGCAAACTGAATATTGATCAATCCGCGAATATCCAATGCGCGGGCAATCTTCTCACTGTAGTATTCCATAGTTTCTACCACCAATGGTGTAAGGTTGAACGCAGGTAATACCGCGTTACTATCACCACTGTGAATACCAGCAGGCTCAATATGTTCCATTACACCCATTACATGGAAGTTCTCACCATCGAAGATGGCGTCTACTTCTGCTTCCTGACAACGATCCAAGAAATGGTCAATCAGGATTTTGTTATTGGGAATATGCTTCAGCAGACTCACGACTGCTTTTTCTACTTCATCATCATTGATTACGATACGCATACGCTGTCCGCCCAATACATAGCTTGGACGAACCAGTACAGGATAACCTACGCGATTAGCCACTTCAATGGCTTCATCAGCTGTGTATGCAGTGCCATATTCTGGATAAGGGATGTTCAGGTCTTTCAGCAAGTCGCTGAAGCGGCCACGATCTTCGGCAATATCCATACTGTCGAAAGAAGTACCAATGATCTTTATGCCTTTAGCTTGTAGACGCTTGGCCAGTTTCAGGGCAGTTTGTCCGCCCAACTGTACAATCACGCCTTCAGGTTGTTCCAGTTCAATGATTTCCCACAAATGTTCCCAGTAAACCGGCTCGAAATAGAGCTTGTCGGCCATATCAAAGTCGGTAGAAACAGTCTCGGGGTTACAGTTCACCATAATGGCCTCGTACCCACATTCTTTGATGGCCAGCAGACCATGCACGCAACAATAATCGAACTCAATTCCTTGTCCGATACGGTTGGGACCACTACCTAAAACAATGATTTTCTTTTTGTTAGATCGTACGGATTCGTTGCCTGTAAGGGTGCGCATTGCAGAGAAAGATTTCGCGAAATTAAGGTTTGTGCCATTTCTTGGCCGAAAAAATTAGCGGCCCTTCGTAATGACGATTTTGGTCGCAATTTTCTCCTGTCCGCTCTCATCTCGAACCAATACTAAATAGATACCTGAAGCAACGGCTTGTCCATTGTAATTTTTGCCATTCCAAATGGCTTGTCCGCCCAGTGAACGGGTTTGAAATACGAGTCGCCCATTGGGCTCAGCAATTTTCACGATGGCATTATTCACCAAGCCGCGAATAGCGATGCTGCCTTGATAATCTGGCGGAACGGGATTAGGGAAGACCAATACATTTTCATTGGTAACACCACCTTCCGTAGCAGAGCTTCTATAGCTCACGATACCTTTGAATGTAGCCATGAACACTTCGCCAGTAGATGGATTGATGGCCAGTTGGCGAACATCATCATCCGGTAATGGACTATTGGCTGTATTGAAATGATGGATCACTTTATCGCCTTCTGCACTCACCAACCAAACTCCGTTTCTAGTGGCAACCCATTTTCTATTGGCACCATCTACCGCAATGCTTTGAATCATTTCGTCTTGAAACAACAAGCCTGCAAATTGATCGGTCTGTATGATTGGTTGGATGGCTTCACAACCTTGGTTGAAGACCTGATTGCTGCATTGAATCACATTCACACCTCTGTCGGTGCCAATCCAGAGAATACCATTTTTATCTTTCGCAATACAGAGCACATTGTTACTGGATAAATTGCCATTGCCTCTTCCTGCGAGATAACGTTTCCATTTGTCATCAGCTGTGTTGTCAATATTGTTGCCCGGACTGTAGCAAATTAATCCATTGCCTTTGGGTGATACTATCCACAACTGTCGATCATCATCTATCACAATTTGTCCTGCTGCATTTTCTAATAAAGGAAAAGGGATACTGAATGCGCGCCAGTTGCCATCGCGCTTACGCACATGTAGATTTTGTAATGCGCCGTAATTACTTACCCAAAGATTTTCATCCGGATCAAAAGCTAGACCGCCCACACGATAACTACCAGGATCTCCATTGGCAGCCTGCAAAGTGGAATTGCTTTGTTTGAATATGCGGATATTGTTACCGCTGAAGCGCACCAACCCTCCACCATAGCTGCCTGCCCACCATGCATTATCATTAGGATCAGGAACGGCAGTGATGAAATCTAAAGTGCTATCTAAAATGCTATTATTGAAAGTGCTTTTGAACGACCATTGATTATTGCCATACCAGTATACACCATTTCTATTGTAGAGATAATTCCATGAATCATTGACTGAGCCTGCTGCTACAAATAAACTGTCCCGTGCAAATACCATGGTACCGCTTGCGGTGCCCAATGGTCCATCAGGTATGAATCGCTCAACTGTATTGCTGAAGCGCAAAAGTCCGCCAAACAAATCTGCCACCCATATATTGTTATTCTCTACAATGGCTTGTTGCGGAAACGAAATAATACCAGCTTGAGATAACGTTTTTTCGATAGTACCAGTCGTGCTGAGTTGAATCACCCTGGAAGCACCAGAACCGGTACGCTGACAAAGCAAGAGTTTTCCATTGCTGGTATTCAGAGAAACGATGGGCCAGCTATTGTCTGTATAGAAAAATTGAAAGCTGTTGTTGTTCAGCAAGTAGATTGAATCTCTTCTTAGTGCATAGACATTGTTGTTGACAGCAATAACTTGACGAACTACTCCATTGCCTATGCCTGTATTGATCAATTGCCAGGTTCTGAAATCTGCAGGGTTGCTATTGTTGCGTGGTGTGCGCTTCACACCCTCATCCGTTGCCGCATACCAAAATTGATTATCTGCTGCAAATCCATTCACTTTGGTTTGAATACCGTTGTTACCAATGATCCAAGTATCTCTGATTTCGTATCTGTTTAAATCAGCTACAACAATGCCCAGGCCTATGCAGATATAGGCCAATCCGTTATTGCATACAATGCGTTGAATGGTTTTGTCGCCACTGATATTGCTGCGGCGAATATCATCGAGGTTTCTGATAGTGGTTTCCTTGAGGATGTCAACGCTGCCACTAGCGTAGGCAATCACCAATTGATTGGTTGTTGCATCCCATGCTGCTGTGGTGATATCTACACTATTCAATCCGTTTACTTTGGTGAATCGTTCTACTGAGTTGTCTGCGTCTATTGCAAAAACTGCATAAGGTGTTGTGGCATAAATGCGATCACCTTGAATCACGCCAGTTGTTTGTTGGTAGGGGAAATGCTCTCTCCATTGACCGATGGGTTGCAAACTTTGCTGTTGTGCCAACAAAGACAAACTGCTGCATAGAAAAGATATGATGAATAGAAAGCGCACCATAATTAGATGCCTCTAAGATACTTACTGCTGTACATGCTTGTGCACATAATTCCGGATAGACTGCCTATTGGTAAGAAAAATCACTAACAATACGGCTGCAGCGCAAGCAAATGTTAAGATTGCAGGATATGCGGGCAGTGTAATTTGTTGTTTTGCCAGCCATTGGCTCAGCAAATATTGACAGACAGTGAGCAGTGATAATACCAGAGCCATTAGTATCAGCTGTACCGGGAAGAATTTACGCATCAGGAATTGACTTAGCGCTTTGGGTGATAGTCCCAACGTAAGTAATAATTCAATATCTGCTTTTGCAGTAGCGATGGTGATGCGGATGAAGAGACTAAAGACTAGTAATGCGAATAGCATCAAGATGAGTCCGATAGCACCGGCAGCACCAGCGACAATGTCTACAATCTTTCTGTACTTACTGAACCTGGTTTTGTCTGCATCGGTTTTTAACCCATGTGCTTTCAAGTAATTACTGAGTGCGGGATTGCCCGGATCTTTAGTACGCAAAACAACACGCGATACTTGGGTTTGATCTTTATTGCCAAATTGCTGATTCGCCCATTGCATAAATGATTGTGGCACCAGCACCGAAGCAATTCGATCACTAAAACCGACAATCCTTCCGGTATAGCGTAGATCACCAGCCGGACTTTGAATTTTGATCACCAATGGAATTTGCTGTATGGCAGTGGTGCTGAGTTGGGGCAATCCTTGTGAAAGTGCAAATTGAAAATTGTAGATGTCTAAAAAAAGTGTTGGTACAATCAAAGGAATGAATCGGCTCTCATCGTTCCAATGCCATTGATCTGGTGTAACATCTAAAAAGCTATCTGCTACAGCTTCAAAAGCGATATCTGTGTAAAAAGGAAATAGTTCGCTGGGTGATTCAATACCTGCTTTGAAATGGCTGCTTTCGATAATACCAATCGATTCTGTAAACTCTTGTTTGCGCAGGTCGTCAATTGTTTCTGGCGATAGGCCTTTGTTAGACCTTTGAACTGTTTCGCTGGATTGATGAATCACCAGAAAGTTTGCAATGCTGTCTTTATTGGCCGGACTGTTTAGTAGCGATTGAAAATTGGCTTGTAGCTGTACTGCTAGTGCAATCAACAACATTGCAACACCCATGGCAATGGTGGCTAAGACTCGGCTTAGCCTGCCCGTTGCTGTTTGAATGATGCTATGTAATAATTGATGCAGCACTAGAGTGTATAGCGTTTGGTATAGTTAAAGTGATTGTCATCATCTAAGTCTGTCAATAACATACCAGCTTGTTGCTGTGCACAGACTTCTTGTATCAACTTCACAGCGCGAAGTGTATTGGCTTCATCTAGATGACTGAATGGCTCATCTAGTAGCAGCCATTGAAATGGTTGCACCAGCGCACGAATGATGGCAATGCGTTGCTGCTCACCATAGCTACAAATGCCTGCCGGTTGATCAAGAATATGTATTACCTGCAATTGCTCAGCCATCGTATGTATCTGTGCATTACTCATCACCTCATTTTTACTGATAGCTTTTTTGAGCATGATATTCTCTCTAGCTGTGAGTTGAGGAAATAGGCGTAGGTCTTGGAACACAATGCTGATTTTTGTTGCACGAAATGCTGCTAATTCATTACCTGAAAATAGTTCTTGATTATCCCACAAAATTTTGCCGGTATAATCTTTACGCAATTGATAGAGGTAATGAATCAAAGTTGTTTTACCTGAGCCACTGGGTGCTTTGATGCGAATACATTCGCCCTGGTGGAATGTCAATGCCTGATTCCAGATATCAGAACCCCTGCCGGATAAACGATCGAGCAGGGGTCTGGGTGTGATATGGTCTAATGCAATTTGCATTAACGAGTCATCAGATCAATATTGCGGATGGAATCAGATTCGCGCAAAACTTGTTTATTGTTCTTACGCATATCTGCTGCAAAACCAGTCATGAGTTTGATGATGGATACCAAACTATTTTCATTTTTGTTATTCATCACTACTTCAAACTTACCTTCAACGGCTTTGCCATTGAAATTATCTGTTGTAGCTATCACATGGCTAAATAGACCGTCGTAATAGGCAGGTGTTGTAGCATTGCTGCGAAGTGCACCAATGATGCCTGCAATATCCATGTAGAATGCAACCGACTTACCCTTTGCCTGTTCAATAATCGCCGGATCAATTGTTGCTTTGGCGCTGGCCTTCATGAATGCATCCGCAGTAGCACTATCGCTGGCCATTAGAATACCATCCTGATTGGCTTTGATATATAAACCGATTTTTTCCATTAGTTCATTCGGAACATAGTCATTACCTTTTTTCTGCAACCATTTTCTATTTACTGCGCTATCCATTAGTTTGGTGAATGATTGTTTGTTGCCTACGGGTGCATACAATACCAGTTTACCGGTGGGCCAGGAAAGTTTGAATGAAGTATCACTACTAATAGGCTTCATCGCAATGTCACCAAAGGCAACAGTGATATCGCCTTTGATACACTGATAAAAATCCTGTAATGTAAATCCACTTTCACGGATAAAGCCGCCTGCCAATTCCTCGAGTTGTAATTCATCTAGGATAGCGCCAACCAATTCAGGATTAAATGAAGCGGCAGTAAACCCTTGCACTTTGCCGGGGAAACGTTGAATCATATCCGTATTCACAACAGGTCCTGCATACTTTTTGAAGATGCTTTTCATTTGCGGACTAGGATAGAGGCGTGAGATACCTTCAATCTTTCCTTCAGTAAAATGAATAGTGTTTGTGCTGTAATTGTCTTTTAGCAAATTTTCAATACCGGGCAGGTTGAGCGGTGATGCACTTAATGAAGCCAACGCACCATTACTACTGCTAAATAACCATGCATCTGCCGGGTCTTGGATCATATCGTTGAAAGCGTCCAGCTCCTGCATAGAAGCTGATTTGTCTAAGTTGTAAATAGACTCAACAGATGCTGCAACCGCTTCAGCTTCTTTCTTAGGATCTGGTAAAGTGAACTTCATGTTCACAGAATCAAACTGAACAGGTCTGTCGTTCCTGTAATAGGAAATGAATGCACGTTCCTTGTTCCAGCTCAGCACAGTATTGTGATTCAAGTACAGTGCATCATATTTTGCCGTTGATTCAATCGTTTTAGCAATACTGTCTTTTCCAGCTTCCACCAATACTTGTTTAAACTTCTCAGCATCACTCAATCCAAGTGAAAAAGCGATCTGCGTGCTGGTGCCATTGAGCATAGAACTCTTTTGCTGTACATAGGCAAACAGATTCTTGTCCCAATCAATCCCTGCGCTATCGAATACGCGCTTCAATATAGCTTTTGCTTTGGCGTCGCTGCTATCATTCACAAAAATTTTCGCTAGTACAGTGTCTAATTGTACGTTAGCCTTTTTCATTTTTTCACGCAGCGTCTGTGCGTTCATGATGAGAACAGCACTGGCATTCTTGGGAATGTATTTTGCTTCTTCGGATTTCTTACCACAAGAAGCGAGTATCAGCAGCAGGCTGAAGAAAAGCAATCCTTTTATCGGTTTCATCTTGCTATGGTTTAATGATGGCTTGATAAATGGCTTCCTGAATATTGGGACGCACATTTAGCTGACCAAGTTTATTGTTATTACGTGTTGGTGTAACGCGATTAGATAAGAAAATATATACAAGCTCTTCTGCAGGATCTACCCACACACAGGTGCCGGTAAAACCTGTATGTCCATACGTTGAAGGGCTTACACTTTTACTGGGGTAAGCTTCCTTTCTCGTAGCGTTGTCTTTTTCAGGTTTGTCGAAACCCAAACCTCTTCTACTGATATTGCTATTGTAAGCAGTAAACAGATCAATGGTTTCTTTTTTCAAATAGCGGATGCCATTCAGTTCTCCGCCATTCAACAACATTTGGTATAGCTTGGCTAAATCATAGGCATTACTGAATAAGCCGGCATGACCAGAAACGCCACCAAACATAGAAGCGCCTTCATCATGCACATCGCCACGAATCAACTGTGCACGAAAATGTGGCTCATATTCTGATGGTACTATTTGTCCCAAAGAAATTTTTTCTCTGGGCTTGAAACCTGTGGTCTGCATACCCAGCGGCTGATAAAAGGTTTCGCTGGCGTATACATCCAATGGCTTACCACTAATGGCTTCAACAATCTTGCCTAAGAAAATAAAATCATTGTCGCTATACACATATTTGTTAGCAGTTGTGAGTTTGCTTTTTAGGATACGTTGAAACATAGTATCTACCCATGCGTTCTTGAGGTATACATTTTCTGCTACACGTGTGGTGAAGCCCGGCTTAGCTTCCGCTGCATATAGATTTTCCAAACGCTTACCTGTAGCTGTATCAATGGTTTCTCTGTAGAATGGAATAAAGGGATTCAATCCAGCCTGGTGCAATAAGATGTCGCGAATTTTTAATGGTGCTTTGTCTGAGCCTTTTGTCCAGCTGAGATAATCGCCAATGGTTTTATCCAAATCCAATTTGCCTTCTTCATACAGTTTCATCACTGAAACAGTCGTTGCAGATATTTTCGTAACAGAGGCTAGGTCATATACAGAGCCTGTTTGTACAGGTTCAGCCTGATCATAATTGTAGTAACCAAAAGCTTTGTTATACACCACTTTGCCTTTTTTGGCTACTAGTACCACGCAGCCGGGAGTTGCTCCTTTGCTGATTGCCTCTTGCGCAATTGTATTGATCTTGTTCAGCGCAGCAGTACTCATGCCTACCGATTCGGGTGCAGCCAATGGCAGGCTACTACTATTATTGATACCTGCGCCATAATGGAAACGTTCATGCACGGTTACAGGCAAGCTGCCTCCCGCAGCTAATTTTCCTTGTAAGATATCTGCGGCAGTATGTTGTGTAATACTGTCGTTTTCATAACAAGCCAATAGATTCGGTGCATCTGCAAAATTGATGATGGCATAAGGGTTGCCAAACACAAAGCTGATACTGTTGTGGTAGCGCTGAATATCTTTTGCCAATTGCACACTGGCTTTGCTGAGGTCGAAATTATTGGCTGGTCTTCTACTGTATTGATGCAGGCCAAGTACAATGGCATCATAGCTGGCAACTTTATTCAACATTTCAACAGCAGCGTTACTGTCAGATTTATTATCAAATAAGAATACATCTGCGTTCCAATCAGCCATCATTCTTTTAGAAAACACATGTTCTTTGCCGTTTCCAATACCCACATAGGCAATTTTTTTCTTTGCTTGCAAGGGCAGGAGTTGTGTGTTGTTTAGTTTGAGTAAGGTGATGGCTTGTTTCGCCAGTTCAGTGGTGATTGCTTTTGTATATTGATTCAGGTCTTCAACTAGGTTCTGCGTATTGATGGTTGTTTTCTTATGTAAGCCTAAATGGTACTTCGATAGCAATACTTTTTTCACGCGTGCATTCAAATCATCCCAACTTAATTTACCATCACGAATGGCTTGTTTTACTTTTTCAATACTGCCGGGAATATCACCGGGCAGGCAAAGCATATCGTTACCAGCAATCAATGATTGCACAGCTGCATCACCCGCAGGGAAATATTTGGCCACACCTTTCATCTCCAAAGCATCGGTAAAAGTGATACCCTTAAAGCCTAATTCATCGCGCAGCAGCGTAGTTACATTATTCTTGGATAGTGAAGTTGCCAGATTAGCTGTAGTGTCGATAGATGGAATGTAGAGGTGTGCTACCATCACACTACCCACACCAGCTTTTAATAATTCACGAAATGGATAGAGTTCCAGTTCATCCAATTGTTTACGCGATTTATTGATGATGGGTAAATCATAATGTGAGTCAACAGCCACATCACCATGGCCTGGAAAATGCTTAGCGCAAGCCATTACACCCACATCCTGCATGCCCTTCATGTACTCAATGCCAAAGCGGGCAACTTTGTATTTGTCTTCGCCAAAGCTTCTATCGTTGATAACTGGGTTGTTGGGATTATTATTTACATCAATATCCGGTGCGTAGTTTACCTGAATACCCAAGCGCTTGCATTGTTCGCCTACAGCTTTACCAAATGCATAGATCTGTGCAGGGTCATTCACGGCACCCATCATGAGTTGGCGCGGGAAATTAATCACGCTGTCGAGTCGCATGCCCAATCCCCATTCACCATCGATGGCAATCATCAAAGGTGTTTTGGCAATGGACTGATAAAAATTAGTGAGGTTAGCCTGCCGAACTGGTCCGCCTTGAAAAAAGCAGAGTCCGCCAACATTGTATTTTTTGATGAGCTCAGTTACTTGTTGAACATGGTCTGCACCCAGATTACTATGCGCACGAATGACCATCAGCTGAGCAATTTTTTCATCCTCACTCAGTTTTTTGAACTGTTTGTTCACCCATTTGCGGGAAGCCTTGGTATCCTGAAAAAAGCTTTGTGCAGTAAGGTTGTTTGTGATACTGAAAACCAGCAGCAATGCGAATAAGCGACGAACCATCATGGCATATTTAAGTACGGGCAAGTTAGCAATAAAAAATGGTTGGCATTTGCCAACCATCACTGCTATCTGCATATCATCCGATTATGCTTCCGCTTCGTCCTCGCTTAATTCGCGAAGCTTCGGCTCAATATTGTTTGCTTTCAGAATGCCATACCATTTTACCATCTTCTTCATATCGCTGGCATAGACTCTTTCAAAATCCAAATCAGGGTAAACTTTGCCTAAATAAGCTTTTACCGCAGCTTGGTCTTTATCAGCGGGTAAAGCTTCACCGCTTTTTTCCATGGCCTGGAAAATCTCTACCAGGTTTACATTCTCGCGAATGGTATATACTTCAATGCTCTCTAAATGAGAGAAATTGTGTTGTCTGCCGCTGACAAAGCGTGTTTTATTATCGTCCAGGCTGCGCACAATGGCACCATCTGCCTTGCTGCCCATCAACTCGAACAATCCGCTGAAACCGCTGATAGCGATTAATTTGCTGTATTCCATACCCATTGATTAAGGCGGCAAAAATAGGTGCTGACTGCCAATAAAATACACCTGATTTGTTAATTGCCGTTTATCCAAGCACGGGTAGGCAGCCTTGTATTCTTTTTCTACCTTTGCCGCGCAGCAAAGCTGTGTAAAACTGAATTGATATGCCAGGTTTTGAATTATTTGGAGCTGAAGAAAGAAAAGAAGTGAATGATGTGCTGGAAACAGGCATCCTGATGCGCTATGGATTTGATGGCCCGCGTAAGGGTATCTGGAAGGCGCAGGAATTGGAGAAAGCAGTTACACAAACCTTTGGTTGTCAGTATGCACAGTTAACTTCTAGCGGTACAGCTGCCTTAACCACTGCTATGGCTGCGTTGGGCGTAGGAGCAGGGCATGAAGTGATTATGCCATCTTTCACCTTTGTGGCCAGCTTTGAAGCTGTATTGAGTGTAGGTGCAGTGCCTGTGCTGGTTGATGTTGATGAAACATTGACATTAAATCCTGATGCAGTTAGAAAAGCGATTACGCCTGCAACCAGATGCATCATGCCTGTACACATGTGTGGCAGTATGGCTGATTTGGATGCGTTGAAGGCTATTTGCGATGAGTATAACCTGATTTTATTAGAAGATGCTTGTCAGAGCATCGGAGGTACGTATAAGGGTAAGAAGTTAGGTACCATTGGTCATGCAGGTACTTTCTCTTTCGATTTTGTGAAGACCATCACTTGTGCGGAAGGCGGTGTGGTGATGACGAATAGCGAAGATGTGTACATCAAGAGTGATGGCTATACCGATCATGGTCATGATCACAAAGGCGTAGACCGTGGTGCAGACCTGCATCCTTTCATTGGATACAATTTCCGTATCTCTGAATTGCATGCTGCTGTTGGTTTGGCCCAGATCAGAAAGCTCGATCAATTCTTGGCGATACAGCGAAAGAATCATGCGCAATTAAAGTCTATTCTCGCTACGATACCGGGTATCAGTTTCAGACAAGTACCTGATCCTGCTGGTGATAGTTGTTCTTTCCTGAGTTGGTTTTTACCTACAGAAGCGCAAACGCGTGCTGCTGTTGCTAATATGAAGGAAGCTGGTATTCTGGCCGGTAATTTCTACTGGTTTGATAATAACTGGCACTATATCCGCAAGTGGGATCATCTGAAGCAACCAGCCAGTTTATTCCGCCTGTCTGATGCACAACAAACAGCTTTACAAAAACTGGCTACGCAAGACTTTACTGTGAGTGATGCAGTGATGAGTCGCTGTGTATCTACTGCTATTAGCTTGTTGTGGACAGAAGAGCAGATCCAGCAAAAAGGTGAGGGCATGAAAGCTGCTATCCTTAAAGCACTTGCATAAGCAATTTATCGTCTAGGTGGTTGAGTGTTAGGCTGGTAACAACGTTTACCTTCTAGCATATCTGTGTATTCAATTGTTCCAAGTCTGAAACGAAGGGGCAATTTAGTGGTTTTCTCTACCTGCAATTCTTTCTTACAGAAGAAACCCAATTGTTTGGTGTAATAATCAGCACTAATCAATCTTATTGGTTGATGTATAATGCTATCTTTTTTTAACAAAGATTTTCGTGCAATGCTGTCCTGCTGCGCATTTGCGAAGGCGTTTATTAGGGAGAAAATCAGAAAGAAACAAATCTGTTTCATGCAGTACCCGATTGAATAGTATGTAAATTTACGGCCAAATATGGCACTCGGACAATCATTACAACAAAAGCTTTTACAAAAGCTTTCTCCACAGCAGATTCAGTTGATGAAACTGCTGCAGGTGCCTACTGCCAATTTAGAAGAGCGGATTAAAGAAGAGTTAGAAGAAAACCCCGCATTAGAATTGGGCGAGGATACGCATGATGATATCTATGAAGAAGATATCAAAGATGAATATGCGCAAGAAGAAGAGTATGAAAAAGATGGCAGTGAAGATGAGTTTGAAGATTTGAATCTTAGTGAATATGTGAGTGATGGCGATGATGATGTGGCCGATTACAAATTACGTGATGAGAATTATCCGGAAGCGGGCGATCAAAAAACAACGCCATACAGAGTGGAACGCAGTTTCCATGAGTTGTTGGTAGATCAGCTTGGTATGCTGGAATTGGATGAACATCGTTATAAGATCGCTGAGCATATTGTAGGTAGTCTGGATGATGATGGTTATCTGCGCAGAGAAGTGCCGGCTATTGCGGATGATTTGGCTTTCAGGCAGAATGTGATGACGGATGAAAAAGAAATAGAATCCATCATTCAGCAAATACAGCAATTTGATCCTGCAGGTGTGTGTGCTAGAGATTTGAAAGAATGCTTGATGCTGCAGCTGCAGCGTAAGATGAGCGAAGGCCAATCTGTTGAGCTGGCCATGCAGGTGCTGTCGAAATATTTTGAAGAGTTTACAAGAAAGCATTACGAGAAAATACAGCGTGGTTTAAATCTGTCTGATGAAGCGCTGAAAGAGGTTATCAATCAGATCATTCGGTTGAATCCCAAGCCTGGCGGGAATGTTGGCGAATCCAGCAATGCAGAAACCTATGTGGTACCTGATTTCTTCGTCATTAACAATAGTGGTAAGCTGGAGTTAACATTGAATGGCCGTAATGCGCCTGATCTGCGCATCAGCAGCGATTATCGCGATATGATGAAGGATTACGAGAAGAGTGCCAAGAAAGATAAGCGACAGAAAGAGGCGGTTCTTTTCATCAAACAAAAGATTGATTCGGCAAAGTGGTTTATTGACATGATTCGTCAGCGTCAGGAAACCCTACTGGGTACAATGGGTGCCATCATGCAATACCAGCACGAATTTTTCCTAACTGGTGATGAGACTACGCTTAAGCCAATGATCCTGAAAGATATTTCTGAGAAAACAGGATTAGATATCTCAACAGTAAGCCGTGTAGCGAATAGCAAGTTTGTACAAACTGAGTTTGGCACATTTCGATTGAAGTTCTTCTTCAGTGAGAGTCTAGCTACAGAAAGTGGGGAAGAAGTAAGTACACGTGAGGTAAAGAAGATTTTATCAGATCTGATTGGTGGTGAAGACAAGCGAAAGCCTTTGAGCGATGAGGAGCTGACAGACTTATTGCAGGAGAAAGGGTATAAGATTGCGCGAAGAACAGTAGCAAAATATCGTGAGCAACTGGATATTCCTGTAGCTCGTTTACGTAAAGCATTGTAATGGAAGCAAGTTATTCTATATCAGATAAATTGTTCCGTGGCTTGGCTACGATCGTTTCCTATGTATTGCATCCATTGTTTATTCCAACCTATATCTTTTGGTTTCTCACCTGGCAATTTCCTTATGAGTTTGCAGGTATTACAGTATGGCAATTGAAGTTGCGTTTGTTTGCTGTGTTTTGGATGACGGCATTCTTTCCAGCGTTTGCGGTATTCCTCATGTCAAGGTTGAGGCTGATTGAAAGCATGATGCTGCGTACACAGAAAGATCGCATCATTCCTTTTTTTGTAAGTATGTTTTTCTATTGGTGGATGTATTACCTCAGCAGAAACTTCACTGATCAACCCATCGTGCTGAAGTTTTTCTATTTCGGCATTTTCATTTCTACAGCAGTAGGTGTTTTCCTGAACAATTATATGAAGATAAGCCTGCATGGTATTGGGACAGGTGGAGCTGTTGCAGCGATGATTTTATTTGCTTTCCATTATCAGCTCAATCTCGGCTTGGCGATTAGTGTCACTGTATTGCTTGCTGGTTTGGTATCTACTTGTCGCTTAGCACTTGGTGAGCATAAGCAAGTGGAAGTATATGCAGGTATCTTAACTGGTGTATTCTGCCAGTTATTCTCCTACTGGTTCATCCTCTGATGGCATTGATTTCGGCTCACTGAATTCATTGATATAAATTCTGATCAACAGAATAAACATCGCAATCAGAATCGGACCGAAAATCAACCCGATAAACCCAAATAAGTTTAATCCGGCAATCACGCCAAAGACGGTAATGAGTGGGTGCACATCACCCATTTTTTTCTGCAGGGCGAAGCGAAAGATATTGTCAACAGAACCCACAATACCAAAGCCGTAGATCAACATAATGATACCGTTGGTATTATTACCTGAGGCAAAAAACAAAATGGCAACAGGTACATAAGCCAATGCCGCACCTACAAAAGGAATCATGGCTGCAATACAGGTAAAGACAAACCAAAAGCCAAGGTCGTCAATACCCAAGAACCAATAACCAAAGAAAGCAACAATGCCCTGTAGTATGGCTGTAAGCGGAATGCCTAGTGCATTTGATACAACCAGTTTTCTGAGTTCGCTACCAATTAAATGAAGGTTCTCATCTTTTAAAGGGATATTTCTGTACAGCCAATATTCCAAATCTCTGGTGCTGGTTAGCATGAAATAGAGAATGAAATACATCATGAAAATGGTGGTAAGCGAATTGAATGTAGCGCCAAGTATGTTGGGTAGTTTGTCTGCAATGAATTTGCTGAGTGTACGAATATTCTCATCACTCATAAGTTCTATACTATACTTTTTTTCCAGTGTATCAATATACGCTGTAATGGTATTAAGGGTATCATGTGAATGCTCAATCGCATAGCCAATTTTACCTGTGAGCATATTCACTGTAAAAACAGCCGGAACCAGAAAAATGAGGAAAGAAGCCAGCATCAATAGTGCTGCAGCAATGCTTCTGCGCATTTTCTTTTTGGTAATCAATTGGTGCATACTTCCGCGCATCATTACATATAAAGTGATAGCGCCTAATAATGCTGGAATAAAACTGCTGAATTGGTTAAACAGGAAGATAGCCATGGCTACCAGCAATGCATAAAAGCTCAATTGGCGTATGCTGGTTTGATTTATCTGACTCATAGCACAAGTTAAGATAAAAGCTTATTTGCCAAAACTTACACAACGAGTCATATCAATCGTTGAGTTGTGCATCTTCAAGAATCCTTTATAGACCATGCTCAGCTCGAAGCCACCACGCCAGTTAGAAGCTACTTTCAGGCGGGATATATTGACATCGTAGCTTAGACCTATACTAACAGATTGCATATCCATTTTCAACATAGGGATCAATGCATCGCCCACGCGGAAAAAACTACCTGCATAAATAGCATATGGCTCATCGCCTTCGCGGCTGAGGTCCAATCCAAACATGGCACCACCCAGAATTTGTTGGTTAGCACCCTGCTTGTAATAATCTGCAAACAAAGTAACCCGCGCTTGATCACTGATGGGTGTGTTGATGCCAACATTGGCAGTAAATCTTGGATAGAGAAAGCTTACTTCATTATTGGTAGTAGTGCTACTGATTTTAGGTCTCGTAAAATGATGAATACCAGCTGCTATGTAGAAGTTTCCACCATTGTTCATACTATTGCTGTAACAAAGTCCAGCTGCAGCATCCCAATATTGATAACCGGTTGCTACTACCTGCTGAGCAGTTGGGTTGGATGGATCATATGCACCATTGCGAAACTGATCGCCCAACTTCATTTTGGAAGCATCAAACTGACTGCTCACTAAGCCACCCATAAAAGCCATAGAAAGGTATTCGTTTCTTTCACCACTCAATGATTTATGGAAATTCAAAGAGGGCAAGAATGAAGTACGCTTTAACCTGATATCACCTGCTGCATCAACTGCCAGCTGAGAGCCGATGGTAATCACGTCTTCAGCACTGTTGGCTTGCATCTTATATTCCACGCTCATGGCAGTGGTTCTGAATGGTACAGTAATGCTACCCCATTGATCTCGGAATGCACCGGATACACGTAAATCACCTTTGAATAGACCACTGAGTGCTGGATTGCGTAATAGTGGTTGCTCGTAGAACTGTGAGAAATTAAGATCCTGTGCGGTACTCATCATACAGCTTAGTAGCAGAAGGGTCAATATCGTCAGTTGCTTGCGCATTATCGTAGTACAGCTACATTGCCTTTGAATAATGTGCCTGTTCCTTTATCGCAGACCACTTCACATAACCAAACAAATACTTCAGGATTCACATCCTTACCCTTCACTTTTCCATCCCAACCGGTAGAAGGATCGTTGGCGTTGAAATTGTTTTTCTCAAACACTAGTTCACCCCAACGATTGTAAATACGGAAATAGCGTACCGTACGGATGCCGGTACCCTGTACAAATAGTTTATCATTAATGCCATCGCCATCAGGTGTGAATGTATTGGCCACATATACCTGTGTATTGGCACAAATGGCTTTGATACAAACTGTATCCTGACTATAACAATTGAAGTTATTGCGAACACGCAGTAGTGCGCATTGATCTGCATTCACTACTACGGTTGGGTTGGGGCAATTGGTACAAGAAGCGTTGCTCAGATTAATCCACTTCCACTCCTTGATTACTTGATTGCCAACATTTGGTTGCAGAGTTATCTGACTACCAACTTGTACAATGGTGTCTCTTCCAGCGTTAACCGCAAATGGTCTGCCAACGGTGATGGTAATTGAACTTGTATCTGTGAAGCAGTTCTGTGCATCTTTACCAATAACCTGATAAGTAGTGGTAGCTTGTGGTTTGGCGATTGGGGCTGCAACAATATTGCTATTCAATCCAGTCGATGGGAACCATTGATAGACGGCAGCGCCAGACGCAAACAATTGTCTGGATTCGCCTATACAAATGGAGTCGTTGCTGGAAACCTGCATGCGTAATGGCTGTATCACATTTACTGATGTAGTTGTAGCAGTTGAGCAGCCTAGACTATCGGTAGCAACTACAGTATATCTGGAGTTAACATTAGGCTGTACCTGAATACTTGTACAATTGGTACACAGTACATTGTTGCTTTGTGTACGCCAACTGATGCTAGCAGTACTACTTGCGTTAAGTTGTGTGCTCTGTCCTAAGCAGATAGTAATAGGTGCATTAACGCTTACAGTAGGCAAAGCGCGTACGGTTATTTGCATGAAAGCTGTATCGGTACAATTTTTATCTGTCTCAACAATCAACTGAAGTTTATAAATACCCGGACGCTGGTAAGCTGTAGATGTAGTAGGTGATGGTGTGCGTACAATATTGCCATTGCCTAGATTCCAGCTGTATTGTACGACGCTATCTTTAGAAATCACATTAGCATTGATGTTTACTTTCGCGGATTCACAAGCATTTGAGCTGGCAATAATCTGCGCTGCAGGTTTTTCATTCACTTTTACCTGAATCGGTGTAACGATGCTGTCCAAACAACCTGTGTTGCTGAGTATCCGCATTTTTATTTGGTAAACACCAGCATTACGGAATGTATGTGACGGACTATCTGTTTGTCCGATCAAACTATCGTTGATAAACCAGCTAGTACTACGAATACCAAAAATGGTGCTACTTCTATTGGTGAAATGGTAACGAGGTAGGCCACAGTTATTTTCAATATGCCAGTTGAACTTAGGTGCCAATTTTTCAATTCTAATAGTGTCTTTTCCGCTAATGCTAACTACGCAATTGTTATCGCCAATCAAGAAAGCTTTCGGTACAAAAGCGCCTGATCTATTGTAAGTGTGTGTGATGACACTGTCTGTAGTGGTAGTAATGGTGCCGTCTCCAAAATCCCAACGAATCTGACGTGCATTCTTTGTCTTAGCTGTGAATGTAACAGGATCTCCGGTATTGCATCTGTCGGGACTGCTATATGCTAATGAACCTGTTGGTGCGACTATGGTTATTTGTGCACTATCTGTATACACACAACCACCAGCTGTAGTTGACAGCATATTGATTTTATACAAACCGTTCTGATAGAAAGTATATACAATATTGGCACCTGTACGTATGCTATCGCCAATTACCCATTTGGTATTACTGGTGTCTGCAGAAAGATTGTGCAGACTGATATTGAATGGGGTACAGTTACCGATTGTATCAGAGATTAATAACTTACCCGGCAAGGATGCAACAATGGATACACTGCTGTAAGCAGTATCTGCGCATACTAAGCCGGTAGGATAAGTTTGTTTACCGATTAATTGAATCTGATAAGTTCCTGACTTTGCATAAGCTGTGGCAGTATTGTATTGATTGGATGTTTGTTGATTGCCGAAGTTCCAGCTAAACTGTAATGCAGGGTTGCTATTATTATTCACACGAATGCTGTCTCCAATACAGCCAGATGGTGTATTGATAAATGCTACTTCAGGAACAGTATGTACATAAATGTTTTTGTATAAACTGGTATCAGAACAGCCATTGTCAGCAGTCACTTTTAATGTATAGACGCCGGGCTTGGTATAGCTATGACGTATGGTGTCTTTGTTTTTTCTGGTGATCAACTTTGTTCCATCACCAAACTCCCAAGTGAAGGTGCCACCGCGAACAGTATTGTTGATGAAAGTAGCATTTAATGTACCGCAGGCAGCAGTGTCTTTTGCTATAATGCGTAATACAGTTGGGTTAGGTGTTACACGAACTGGAACAGCAATATTATTGGTGTCAGTACCACAGCTATTGAATGCAATGAGTTTGGCATAGTAAGTTCTGTCATTACCAGTATGATACGTATGTACCAAGGTGGTAAAGCTAGTCATCGTTGTGTCTTCGCCATCATCGAAAATGAGCTTATACTGCTGTGCAATACCTTTTGTTTGGTTGGTGAATTGTACATCCAATGGAGAACATCCGAAAGAGGGTGAGGCAATCATGCTAGCAACAAGCAGACTTTTAACAGTAATAATTTTACTGATTTGTACAGTGTCGCAAATGCCAAATACGGTAAGTGTAATACGATAGGTTGTGTCTAATTTGCTAGCTGCAGGTGCATATGTTTGAGCTGGTGGGTTATATGCATTTGATTTGCGTCCATTGCCGAAATCCCATTCAAATTGCAAACTGCTGTCTGTTGTTTGATTGTAGAATTGAATAGTATTAGGTCCGCATATTGTGGTATCACTCAACCTGAAATCTGCTTGTATGGCAGGATAGGTAAAGAGCCATTGTGTTAATGTATCATTTCCACAACCAAATTGATGGATACCTAGGATGGTTAACTTTAATGAATCATTCGGTTGTATTAATCGAATGACAGGTGTTGTTTTGCCTGTGTGGATGAGTTGATCATTCACCAACCACTGGTAAGATTGGATATTACTATCCAAAACCAGTTGCAATTGGTTTGTCAAATCTGTAGGTGCGCAGTATTTTGATGCAATTCCTTGAATACGCACATTGGCAATAGCTTTCTTTTGTACTACGATGATATTGCTGGTATCACTCGCGCATTGATTGATGCGAACAATTCTTCTTACTTGTGCAAATAACCAGTTACTGTCTGGCTGTAATGATGAAGGATTTGTTTGAGTACTGTTTAACCATCCGCTGCCAGTGTTGAACTGCCATATAGCCATCGCATAAGATGGTATCATGCTGCCGCGAATGGAGTCGTAGTTCTGACCAATACAAATCTGTTGACTGGCACTGATGCTATTATTACTGATAGTGGGCAATACTGTTAGTGAGATGATATTCGAAGTATCCGCTAAGCATGTTCCGTTTTGTACAATTGCTCTGTACCATCTTGTTATTGTGAGGTTTGCGTAACCTAGTGAATTTGTTGTTTGATCGATTTGCTGCCAAGTTTGTCCTGCATTTTCTGAAAACTGCCAATAAAGGATATTGCCGGTATAATTGTTTAACCGCAGCGTACCGTTGTTGTTGCCATAGCAAAGTGTATCTGATTGCGCTAATACACCTGCATTTGATTGATTCAATACAGTAATCTTAACTAGATTGCTTGTATCTGTAGTTGCGCATTGGTTTACTTGTACTGTTGCAATCGCGCGCCATTCGATGGATTGCTTTAGTGATTGAAGCGCCATGCTCCTTCCTTGGAAAATTGAGTCGGTCCAGTCTGCACTACCTACCAAACGATATTGCCATTTGTCTATACTGCCACTTGCCAGTGATGCCTGAATAGTGGCATTGCCATTGTAGCAAACAGTAGTGTCTTTTTGCAATTGAATACCGGTTGTTTGTTGAGCTGTAACGATGATGGCTAATGTATCTGATGAGGAGCAACCTGCATCATTCTGAATACGCCATTGAAGCAGATAGTCGCCTGCTTGTTGAATATTGAGTGTGGCCTTGTTGCTATCAGCTTGCATAAGTGATGCGCTGCCCGGCTGACTAATCATTTGCCATTTTCCGGTTTCGTTGGTATTGTTAGGCGTGTTGGCATTTAGCAGAATTGATTTTACAGTACCATTTATCCATCCGCAGATACTAGCGTCTGGTCCTGCATTCGCACTGGTAATAGCTGGTCGTATAATAATGTTAACTGTGTCACTGTTGCTTGCACAAGCACCATTACGAACAGTCCAGCTTAAAGTATAATTGCCTGCTTGGAGATTCGTTATCACCGATGTTGCTAATGTGCTGTCTTGCAGCATAGGAACATTTGGTCCGCTGATGATGCTCCATACGCCATTGCCTGTAGTGGGTACTTGTGCGTTGAGTTGTGCGCTGTTGGTATAACAAAGCAGTTGATCAGTGCCTGCGTTGGCAATGCTTGGTGATGCAGTGAATTGGATTTGTACAGTATCTCTGCTGGGTGTACACAAGCCATTACTACTCATCCATTCTAATTGATAAATACCAGCATTGATATTGCTGATGATGGCTTTGGGATCATTGGTGTTGCTAAATGATAATATGGATGGTCCACTGATGAAACGCCATTCACCTGTGCCATTTGTATTGGTCTGTGCATTTAGCTGAAATTGTTGTGAAAGACAAACGATAGTATCGTTACCCGCATTCGCCTCTGATGCAAGAGGGATAAAATTAATTGTTACTGTGTCGCTAAGGGATGGACAGAGATTGTTAGAGATGTTCCAGCTAAATCGGTATTGTCCTGGCTGGAGATTATTGATGATTGTGTTGTGCAAAAGACTATCGGTAAAATCGGGTTTTGTTGGTCCGTCTATCCATCGCCAAAATCCTGTACCACCAGTGGCGGGTGTAGCATAGAGTTGAAAACTATTTTGTGTACAAACAGTTGTATCAACACCTGCATTTGGTGGAGTAGGTGGTGCTACAATATTGATTGTGACTGTGTCTTTGGTATCGGTACAGATGCCATTGGATATTGTCCAAATAAATTGGTATTGTCCTGCAATGAGGTTTGTAACAGTTGTTTGATTATTACCAGGCTGCTGAATCAGTGGAGAACCGGGACCGTTGAGTATTGACCATGTGCCGGTATTGCCAGAAGAAGGCTGATTACCATTTAATACAAAGCTATTTGCCGAGCACAAACTTGTATCATTACCTGCAAATGCCCGATCTGTTTTGTTGATGAGTGTGATGCGTACAGTGTCTGTGCTAATATCACATGGAGGGTTGCTGATAGTCCAAACAAATGTATAAGTGCCTGCAATAAGATTACTGATACTTGTATTTGGAATATTGTTTTGTTGTATGATGGGTGTATTCGGTCCGTTGATAACTGTCCAGTTACCATTTCCGTGGATAGGTGTATTACCATTTAGTAGCATGGTGTCTTGTAGGCAGATGATTCTGTCAGCACCTGCAGTAGCAATTGTAGGCGGTTGCTTAATATTGACTTGAATGGTGTCTTTGTTATCAGTAGCACAAATGCCATTCACGCGCAGGTTTACCTGCAGGTAAAATTGCACGTTGCCATTGGTCTTATCTGCAGCAGAGAAAGTATAGCTAGTTTGTGCGCTATTGGTATTGCTAAAACTGCCTGTTCCTGAACTTGACCAAGTATAACCTGTAATAGGTCCGCTGGCTGAAGCGGTCAGGTGAATACTATTGAGCGTTGCACAAACTGTTGTATCATTTCCTGAATTAATACTGGCCATTACTGGAACATCTCTGTATACAAACATCGTATCCGTACAATAGGCATTATTGGAATTGTATCCCACCACAATGCGATAAATATTACCACCTTCTAATTTGAACTTTGGAAATCTTTCGGTGGAATCAGTTCCGCCAATATAGTTGTAAGGGCCGCCGCTAATTTGCCAACTGTATTTATCTGAAGGCAGGTTATTACTATACGTGGGTTTGTAATCGTTATTTGTATTCACAACCACAGCTGAGTTATTACACTCAATAAAATCTGCGGGCAGCTTTACTGAATTGCCATAGACCGTTTTTTGTACTGTCTGGCTGCAGTATGCATTGCTCGTTGTATAACTGATTACAGCAGAGCCAGAGCCAAGTATGCTTACTCTTCCCGACTGGTTCACTATAAAGGATGGGTTATTGCTTCCCCATATACCTCCACTAACTGCGTTGGCTAAATGAATAGTTGTATTTACGCAGCCCGTACTATCGCCTGTAATAGGGGCAATGGCCGGATTATCAAGAATACTGACAGAGGTACTACTTGTATCTGTACACCCATTAATATCTGTTACAATCGCTTGATAAATGCCTGCATGAATACTTCTTGCTGCAGTGATGGTTGCTGAACCAGTATTGCTTGTAAAGCCGGATGGCCCTGTCCATGTATAACTGAAAGGTGCATTACCGCCAGTAACCTGTGGTGTAAGTTGTAAAGTGCTACTGTCGCAGATGCTGGTTGCGCCGTTAATAGTTAATTGAGGGGAGCTAATCACTCTTAAGCGCACACTGTTTGAAGTGGCAATACAGGTTGCACTAGCAAGGCTGTTTACATCTGGCCCTACCACTACTCTGTACAGACCGCTATCGCCATTGCTGGTATTGTTGATGGTTAAGCTATTATTGCTTGTGCCAGCACTACCTACATTCACCCAGCTATTACCGTTGTTGGTACTTCTCTGCCATTGGTAAGCTGGGTTGGCGTAGGGACTATTTTGGATATCCGATGTAATGGTAGCAGTTGCACCGGCACAGATATTCCCTGTGCTGTTGATACTCACATTTAAGGCGGGTGTGCACGCCGTAAAGAGAATGTCATCTAATGCTAAATCGTTACCGCACTGCGCACCGCCACCGTAGAAATCAACCATCTCTAGTGTTAAGCCAGAAACACCTACTGGTAATGTAAACTGGAATCCATATTGAATCCAGTTCAAGGGTCCATTGGTTGGCGATAATGGTAAAGTATTGGTAGTATAAGAAGCCAGAATGTTGCCGGATAAATCTTTGATGCGGAAAATCACGCGTGCGTAAACCAGACCATTGCCACACACATTTTGTGTATTAGGGCTGTTCACATTGGCAATCCACGCAGTGAAATTGTAAATCGTTCCTGTACACAAGCCCGTTACGTTCTGTCGGAAGAAAAGTGAATTGTTTCCGCCAGCATTTACTAGGAACATATTGCCGTTGGTATTACCCGTATGATCGCCGCCTCTTGCCCAATCGCCTTTATTGGCATTCTCTACTCTTGGGGTAACGATATAATTTCCATCGGTTCCAACATTACCGAAGTTGTAATTTGTTGAGCCCGTTGGTGCTGTTGTTGTAGCAGTGGAATTATTTGATTGTCCAAATGTTTGACTGAAAACAGGTTGTACTGCGGTATTGGTACAAATACCCGGCTGCGCATATGCGCTTTGTACAAAACATACGTATGTACAAAGAAAGATCAACCATTGTCTAGGTGGGGGAATGGTGATTTTCATAGTTTGGATACCGTAGCAGGTATGTTAAATGTACCGATTTAGTTGTACGATTTAACGATTTTTTGCTAGGAAAATTTCGGCAAGACCCTTGGCGAATAAAGCTTTTCTTTGCAATTCATCTTGAATCGAGTTACATGTGGTACCGCATTGGTAGGGTAATACTTCAGTATAGAATTTTATTTTTATCTGTATTAGTCTGTTTAACAGTTTTTTTTGGCTGGCATGCGGCCAAAGTGCAGATGAGCTACGATTTTACCAGAGCTATCCCTACTGACAATGAAAAATATCAAGCCTACCAAGCTTTTCGTAAAAAATTTGGGGAGGATGGGAATCTTCTGGTTGTAGGTATCAATTCAGATAAATTTTTTACCCCTGAGATTTTTAATGCTGCAGCTGAATTGCACAGATCCCTAAAACAAGTAAGTGCAGTTACAGAAGTGTTGAGTGTGCCGGCGGCTGTCAATCTAGTAAAGGATAGTGCCGGCGAGCAACTGATAGCTAGAAAAATATTTGCAGATAACTACCAGCAACAACAAGCTTTGGATAGTGCTGCTGCCATTTTTAAAGGACTTCCATTTTATAAAACCCTTTTGTATACACCAGAGTCAAATGCCTATTTGTTTGCCATCAGCGTGAATAAAGACACTATCAACAGTAAGGCAAGAACGGGTTTGGTGAATCGTATTTTGGCTGCTGTAGGAGAATTCGAGAAAACAACTGGTATTACTGCACATGTGAGTGGATTACCCTATATCAGAACATCAGTAGCTAACAGAATTGCCAGTGAGATGAATTTCTTTCTCATTGGTTCTATTATTTTATCGGCAATAACCCTGTTTCTCTTCTTCCGTTCATTAAGTGCTACCATGATGAGTTTGGGCGTGGTGTT
>JACCDH011307191.1_pt1 | contig 41388 bp, 29 predicted proteins | sample 7442481 | NCBI WGS metagenome assembly JACCDH01 (sample SAMN15323433, study PRJNA562643) | freshwater metagenome | isolation source: river surface water | place: USA:Blue River Watershed | collected 2017-08-15 | reverse complement strand
GTATCGGCACGAGAAGTATTGGCGTCATTTTATCTGGTACAGGATCAGACGGCGCAGGTGGTATTAAAGCACTGAAAGAGGCAGGGGCTATTACCATTGCCCAAGAACCACAAACAGCCAAGTACAACGGTATGCCATTGGCTGCTATAGAAACCGGCGCAGTTGATATGGTATTGCCACCCGATAAAATGGGTGAAGAAATCAAGGAAAGCCTCTTACATCCAGGAGAACCAAGAGTATTCGCCAATACGATACCACCCGATGATAGTCCGCTAGGAAAAATTTTCAGAATACTTTCAGAAAGAGCTGGTACAGATTTCTCTAATTACAAGCCTTCTACTATTTGCAGGCGACTGGAAAAGCGCTTTGTAACACTGAAGATATCCAACATAGAAGACTATGTGGAATATTTGATGAAAACACCGGGCGAAGCAGAAGCACTATTCAACAATATTCTGATTGGCGTAACTTCTTTCTTCAGGGATCAGGATGCATATAACGCGCTGAGGGGAATTCTTGAAAAAATTATTGCCGGTAAAAAAGTTGGCGACCCTATTCGAATATGGGCACCGGGCTGTGCCACGGGCGAAGAAGCCTATAGTATCGCAATACTCCTATCCGATATCTTAAAAGGCAAGACACAGGAATACAACATCCAGATTTTTGCAACGGACATTGATGAAGAAGCAATTGCACATGCGCGTAAAGCTGTGTATGAAGAACCAAGCTTGAAGGGCTTACCAGCCAAATTCATCAAAACTTATTTTATACAGAAGAATGATAAGTATGAATTAATAAAACCGATTAGATCATTGGTATTGTTCTCCAGACATGATTTGGTGAGCAACCCTCCTTTCTTAAAATTGGATTTACTTAGCTGCAGGAATCTACTCATCTACTTTGGAGCTAACCTGCAAAAGCACATCATCCCTGTTTTCCATTATGCACTAAATCCCAATGGTTATTTGTTCTTAGGTAAATCCGAAACTGTAGGTCAGTTCTCAGACTTGTTTGCCACATTGGATGGCAAAAGCAAAATCTTCCAACGCAAACTGGGTAATGCACTACACACCATCAAATTAAGTGCGTTCAAAACGGGCAAGACAATTGCTCAGCCAAACCCAAAAAAAATGGTTAAGCAAGAAATGAGCTTAGCCGAGTTGGTTAAGGAAACCCTATATATCAACTACGACCACCCTTATGCTATCGTAAATGACACATTTGACATTGTTGAGATTTATGGCAATGTACAGAACTACCTGAGCTTACCTACCGGCGCGATGAACGTCAATATCCTGAAAATGATTCGTCAGGATTTATTGATTGAACTCAGATCACTTTTGGCAAAATCGCACAAAGATGTCAGCGAATGCAAGAGCGGCATCAAAAAGATTAAAACAAGTGATCGCACAAGTTATATCCGCATCCATATCAAACCACTTATCGCAGGTGCTGATCAAAACAAACTTGCCTTGGTGATTTTCGAAGAGATGGATATGGAAGACCTGACCATCTACACCGAAAAAGTTGACAGTGAACCCAACAGCACTGACTTATTGCGCCTAAGAGAATTAGAGCACGAATTGGCTGCTACCAAAGAACACCTACAAACCTATATTGAAGAACTAGAAACTACTAATGAAGAATTACAGTCGCTGAACGAGGAAATGCAATCCACCAACGAAGAATTGCAATCTTCGAATGAAGAGTTGGAAACTACCAATGAAGAGTTACAGTCTACCAATGAAGAAATTCAGATTGCCTATGCAGAGCTGAAAATGAATAATGAGGAGCTGAACAACAAAGAACAACAGCTACAAGAGGTACAGAAAAATGTTCAGGCCTTATTAAACAACACATTACAAGGTTTTGTATTGGTCGATCACACCTACAAAATCATCACTTTCAATGATCAAGCATATAATTTATGGCAAAGACTCAACAAGAAGAATTTACACAAGCATGATTCATTTATCGATTATCTTCCCAGCGATCATCTAACAGGCTTTATTGAGCAATTCCAAAAATGCCTTTCCGGTGAAATCATCAACACTCAATATGTTTTCAAAACGAGTCAGAATAAAGACCTTGTCACTCAAATCAACTTCACGCCTGTTGTTGACAGCAGCTCCAAAGTAACAGTCATTTCTATTGGCATTCTAGATATTACTAAGGAAACGAAAGTGATCAAAAAATTACAGTCGGCAGAACACATGTTCAGCTCACTGTTCGAGAGTGAAAATATTGGCATTAATGTAACGGACAAAAATGGATACATCAAAAAGGTCAACCCTAAATTCTGTGAAATATTTGGATATACCCAAGAAGAACTAGCAGATAAGAAAATAACTGACTTATTAGTTGAGTCTGACAAAGAAGCCGCTATGGCTATTCACCATGAAGTGATCAATGGACTAGCACATACTACACAAGAGTTTTCATGCATTAGAAAAGACAAAAAAATCATTCAGGTTTACCAAAACTTCAATGTCTTTAAAGGGCAGGATGGACATACTTACAAAGTAACTACCACAACGGATATCACTGAGCGAAAGAATGCAGAACGACTATTTGAAGAAGCAGCCAACTTAGCCAAATTGGGTTGGTGGGAATTGGACTTAAATACTAATCAGCTTTATTGGTCAGAGATGGTTAAACGTATCCATGATGTAGATGATGACTTTACGCCTTCATTAGATACTGCTATTAATTTTTACAAAGAGGGACTTTCTAAAAAACTGATTCAAGAATCCATTGAACGTGCTATTCAAGATTATTCCACTTGGGATTTAGAGCTCCAAATTATTACAGCCAAAAGAAAAGAAAAATGGGTAAGAGCCAGCGGCAGACCAATTGTTGTGGATGGAAAAGTAAGCAGACTGATTGGCATTTTCCAAGATATTCAATCCTACAAAACCATTCAGGCTGATTTGAAGGTATTCTCTCAAATGGTAGAACAGAGCCCATCTTCTATTGTTGTTACTGATAAAAATGGCAATATCGAATATGTAAACCCTGCTTTCTGTGCTATTACCGGATACTCCTATAGTGAGGCAGTGGGCAAAAACCCAAGAATTTTGAAATCCGGTCTAACACCAGAAAATACTTATGCAGAAATGTGGCGCGACCTAACTCAGGGTAAAACCTGGAGTGGCATTCTCTGCAATAAAAAGAAAAATGGAGAAATTTATTGGGAATCAGCTTCTATTGCACCAATCATCAATGTCGATGGCAAAACAACCAGTTTCGTAGCTATCAAAGACAATATCACCGAAAAAGTTTTACTGGAAAAACAATTGAAAGATGATCAGTTTGAGTTCCAGAAAAAAATGACGGATGCCATTATTGCCGCGCAGGAAAAAGAAAGAACAGAAATAGGCAGAGAACTCCACGACAATATCAACCAGTTGTTGGCAAGTGCAAAAATGTTCCTGAAATTCTCTAGAAACGATGAAGAAAGCTATCATCAAACAGAATTGATTTTACAAAACGCCATTGATGAAATCAGAAAATTGTCGCATCTATTGGTATTACCTTCTGTTATCAACTCTAAGCTTTCTGAAACCATCGATACAATTGTGTATGAATTGAAAGGAGGCTCTGATACATTGATACATAAAGAGATCATCAATTTCGACGATTACGATGTGTCGCATAACCTGAAAATGAATATCTACCGCATTATACAAATTCAATTAAACAATATTTACAAGCACGCTAAGGCCAAGAATATCTGGATATCTATTATCAACTACGAGCAAAGCAAAACAATTGATATTAGTATCAAGGATGATGGTATTGGTTTCGATCCCAAAAAGAGAACCAGTGGTATCGGCTTGCTGAATATTCGAACCAGAGCTTCTCTATTTGATGGAAAAGTGGAGATTATTTCCTCACCTGGCAATGGCTGCGAGGTACACGTGAGCTTACATACTTAATAAAAAAGGGCACTAATTGTGCCCTTTTAGAATTTCATATCCTCAGAAATTACATCCCCGGAAATATCGGACGTCCAATTGCTTCACGGAAAGGCCAAGGCATCATCAGTAAAATCAAGATCAAAGCCAGTGTAAAATATAGCTTTGCTTTCTTCGTATCCGCATCACGCTTCACTCTGCCATGTCCCAATGTGATCAATATAATAGAGATGACCATACCCGTAATATGTTCAACAGCCCAATATCTGGCAACTGTGTTTTTCATCGTCTGGCCCATTCCGGCAGTTTTAATTGTTGCCAATCCAAGATCACCGGCAAGATATTGGTACAATCCAATGACCAACATCAAATGCGCACTGATCATCAAGTACAAACTCAGTTTCGCATTCTTCTTACCGCTAAAAACACTCACCACATTCACAATCAGGAGTATGAGAATAATCCATCTGAGCAAGTTGTGCAAGTGTAGGATTCCATTGTACATATGATTCGTTTTAGTTACTGCAATATTACACGCTTACCTGTAACGGACAAATTCCCGGTTTCTCAAAAAAATAGTCCCTGGTTTTGACCAAGGACCATGTATCATCATCAAGAATCCATTTATTCTACCCAATCAGCGATGAACAAATTGGTATCTCTAGTGCCGCCATTGTTACGGTTAGAAGCAAATATGATCTTCTTTCCATCAGGACTAAACATGGGGAATGCATCAAAGCCCTTGTCTCTACTGATCTTCACCATACCCTTACATTCCAAATCAACCATATACATATTAAAAGGAAAGCCACGCTTATACTCGTGGTTACTGCAGAAAATAATGCGCTTGGAATCTGGTGTAAAATTGGGCGCCCAGTTGGCCTGTCCCAATTCAGTAATCTGCTTGGCATTACTACCATCTGCATTCGCTACCCAAACTTCCATATTGGTGGGTGCCACCATCCCATCTTTCAACAATTCTTGATACTCCTTAATCGCTTCCGGTGTTTTAGGTCTGCTAGCTCTCCATACAATCTTTTTGCCATCGGGACTAAACCATGCGCCACCATCATAACCCAATGCAGTGGTAATACGCTTCTCCTTACCACTTTTCAAATCCATTACATACAATTCCAGATCGCCATCTTTATCGCTGCAATAAATCATTTTCTTACCATCAGGTGATAAGGTTGCTTCTGCATCATAGCCTTTTGCTGTCGTTAGCTTCTTCACCACTTTGCCTGAGGTATCTGCCATGTAGATATCATAAGTATTGTATAGTGGCCATATATAACGATTGCCGTATTTGTTTCTATCCGGTACTGGCGGACAATCATTGCTGCCTTCATGTGTAGACGCATAGATAATATGTTTGCCATCAGGCAAGAAATAAGCGCAAGTAGTTCTACCCTTACCTGTACTCACCAAACGATAGGTAAATGGTTCATTGGGTGATTGCGGCACTTTACCAATGAAGATTTGATCACAGTTCAATCCTTCCTTAGGATTTGTTCTCTGGAAAATGATGTATTTACCATCATAGCTCCAATATGCTTCCGCATTGTCGCCACCAAATGTGAGCTGTCGAACATTTTTAAAATGCTTCTCAGCAGCATATTGTAAAGAGTCGCTGTTTTGTGCATACAATTGGTTAAAGCTAATCAAACCACAGAGGGTCAAAAGGGTTATCAAACGCATGATTTGTTAATTATCCGGCAAAAATAGCCGGGTGAAAAGGTTTTTAGGTCAGATTTTTGTCACACCATCAACCACTCCCCTAATTTTAAGCCATGAATAAATGGTGGCTCTATAGTTTCATCCTACTTACGGCTTGTCAGAATAGTTCAGAGAATGCGCAAAAGGGCAAGTCTGACAATGCAGCTATTCAAGCAGATCCACAAGTAGCAGCATTTGAGCAAATACTGGCAAAGCACCCGGATAGTGCAGACTTAAGAGCGAAGTTCATACAGTATCTGGATAGTAATGCGCAGTACAAGAAAGCACTGGAGCAATCGCAGCTATTGTTAAGCGAAGACTCATTGAATGCGAGTTTGTGGTTTTATACTGCAGGCATTGCTGAAAAAGCCAAAGACACAACGCTAGCCATTAATGCCTATCTCAACTCTTTAAAAATCTACAGTAAGAACCCAGACGCATTGTTGTTTCTAGCACATTTACTAGCAGAGAAAAAAGATCCCGGCTGTCTTGCGCTTTGCAATGAATTAGATAAACTAGGTATTGGTCAGCCTTATTACACACATGCCAATTTTGTTCGGGGTTTGTATCAAGCAAGAATCGGGAACATTACTGAAGCAAGACGTTTCTTTCAGCAGTGCATCTCCAGCGATTTTCGTTATGTGCGCGCCCACCTTGAAATAGTTTTTCTTGATTATGACAGAGCTAAATATCCTGAAGCGCTGGCTTATATCACCAAAGTACAACCGATGATTCCTACCGATCCAGATTTGTTTTACTGGAGAGCCAAATGCGAAGAACAGATGGCACAAAAAGATGCAGCAATTAAACACTATGAAGCTGCTTTACTCATAGATCCTAGTATGGATGAAGCGAAAGCTGCATTGGAACGATTGAAAAAATAATGACAGCTTCAACAGGAGCAGTTATTTTTGCACTTTAAATATGCTCCCATGGCCCTGATTGCTCCGTCCCTATTGAGTGCGAATTTTCTTCAGCTGGAAAGCGAATGCCAGATGCTCAACCAAAGCGAAGCAGACTGGTTTCACCTCGATGTGATGGACGGCCGCTTTGTGCCGAATATTAGTTTTGGCTTACCTCTGATTGAGCATATCAGAAAAGCCACATCAAAAGTCTGCGATGTCCATTTGATGATTTTGGAGCCGGGACAATATGCTGAAGCATTTAAAAAAGCCGGAGCCGATATACTCACTGTACATATTGAAGCATGTACGCACTTACATAGAAATATTCAGCAGATTAAAGCGCTGGGCATGAAAGCAGGCGTGGCAGTAAACCCGCATACGCCTGTATCCGGACTTGAAGACATTATTCAAGATATTGATTTGGTTTGTTTGATGAGTGTCAACCCCGGATTTGGAGGTCAGCAATTCATCCCACACACTTTGCAAAAAATCAAATCGCTTAAAACCATGATTCAACAAAGTGGTTCTTCCGCTTTGATTGAAATTGATGGTGGTGTAACGCTGGATAATGCTGCATCCATTATTGCCGCAGGTGCAGATGTATTGGTTGCCGGCAATACTGTTTTCAAATCGGCAGATCCTGTAGCCACTATTGCAGCACTAAAAAAACTGAGTTAACCTAAACTTCATATTCATGTATTTCAGCCCTAGTCATACATCGGGCTTTATTTCCACATATTGTGTATAATCTCTATTAGGAAATACGCAGGTGAAAAGATTAAATTTGATTAGGTTAGTACGTATCGAAAAGCAATCCGATTATTCATTCTAAACGGCACTAGTTTGACAGAAACAATCATCAACCTCGAAACGGTCAATCCTATTGAATTCTTTGGTGTCAACAACGGCAAGCTCGATTTACTCAAGAAAAAATTTCCTCTCCTAAAAATCCTCTCACGTGGCTCTCAAATTAAATTGAGTGGTGCACCAGAGCAGATTGAGTCTGCCAAGGAAAAGATTGGCCTGATCGTTCAGTATCTGGAAAGAAATGGCCACTTAAGTGAAAACTATTTTGAACAAATCCTTGGCGGCGATGATGCTGAAACGATAGACAATTTTGTTGACCGAAACCCCAATGACATTCTCGTATTTGGCCCTAACGGCAAAACCGTTCGTGCTAGAACACAGAATCAGAAAAAAATGGTGGCAGCTGCGGACAGAAACGACGTAGTATTTGCCATTGGCCCTGCAGGTACAGGTAAAACCTATACAGCTGTTGCGCTGGCAGTGCGTGCGTTGAAGAATAAAATGGTTAAGAAAATCATTCTGACTAGACCAGCTGTTGAAGCAGGTGAAAGTCTTGGTTTTCTTCCCGGCGATTTAAAAGAAAAGATTGATCCATATCTGCGTCCATTATATGATGCGCTGGATGACATGATACCTGCCGATAAACTCGGCTACTATATGAGCACACGCACCATTGAGATTGCACCTTTGGCTTATATGCGTGGTAGAACTTTGGACAATGCCTTCATCATTTTGGATGAAGCGCAAAACACAAACGACCTCCAGCTAAAGATGTTCTTAACACGTATTGGTGCCAATGCAAAAGCCATCATCACTGGTGACCCAACGCAGATCGACTTACCAAGAAACCAACACAGCGGTTTGCAAAAAGCCATCCGCATTCTTCAGAATATTGATGGTATCGCCCACATTCAATTAGACGAAGAAGATGTAGTTAGACACCGCTTGGTAAAAGCCATCATCAGGGCTTACGACAAGGAAAAAGAAAGAGAAGAAAAAGAATAAGCAAGACAGATTTCAAAAGGCAGTCCGAAAGACTGCCTTTTTCGTATACTATTTCATTCAAAAAATCGTTCTTTCAGCACTGATGGGCGATTTCTTTGTAGAATGCTGCCCGAAAGAATAACTTTGACTTTCACCTGAACGACATTGTATATGAAAACTGTTTTTAGTGCGATTTGCATCATAGCAGTTACTGCGCTTTCAGCACAGTCAACTCCCCCACCTGCCACCAAAACAGGCAAGCCGAACCCATTTGCCGGCACCTTATCGGAAAAGGATCAACAAGCCATTGCGGTTGACACATTAGGTGACCATATTTTCCCCTTAAAAGGATTTGTGGGTATTGGCACCAGAACGCCAACAGCTTTATTGGAAATCAAGAAAGGCGCTGGTAATGTCAAAGACAAGAATATATTACTCAAGCTGAGTAATGAATGGGCAGCACAAGGCCAGAACGAACCTTCGATTATGTTCTCTAATGGCGATAACAATCCCAAGAACAATAGCTTTTGGACGATTGGCGCACGTGTATCCGGCGACAATAAACTGAAGACGCCGCAGACTTTCAAGATCAGCTATAAAGGACCTACTGATCCTCAGGAGAAAGAATTCTTCTCTATCGACTCTTATCAAGGTCGCGTGAAAATCGGTAACGTACCTACTGGCTTTGATGGATACAAATTGTATGTAGAACAAGGTATCCTCACAGAGAAAGTGAAAGTAGCTGTGAAAGGCTCTGCTGATTGGTTCGATCACGTATTCGAAAAACAATATCCGCTGATGCCTTTGCCTCAATTGGAGCAATACATTCAGCAGAACAAACATTTACCTGATATACCAACAGCAAATGAAGTGGTTAGAGATGGTGTTGATCTTGGTAAGATGAATGCACTCTTATTAAAGAAGGTAGAAGAGCTAACACTTTATGTGATTCAACTCAAGAAAGAGTTAGACGAAACAAAATCAAAGCTGCCAAAGCAATAAAGAAAATCCCCGCAACAGAGCGGGGATTTTTTATACTATTTCTCATCCATAATTTCATGACCAAGTTTATCGCGTTTGGTCTTCAAGTATTTTTCATTGTGCGGGTTTGCGTGAATCTCGATGGGTACTACTTCCACCAATTCCAGTCCATATCCTTTCAATCCGGCACGCTTTCGAGGATTATTACTCATTAATTTAAGCTTAGTAACACCGAGATAACGTAATATTTGTGCTCCAACGCCATAATCACGCTCATCCATTCCAAAACCCAACTTCAAGTTCGCTTCAACAGTATCATATCCTTGCTCTTGCAATTGATAGGCTTTGAGTTTATTAATCAAACCAATACCTCTGCCTTCTTGATTCATGTAAAGAATCACACCCTTTCCTTCGGCTTCTACCATTTGCATGGCTTTATGCAATTGATCTCCGCAATCACAACGGAAGCTGCCCAGAATATCACCCGTGAAACAGCTACTATGCACTCGGGTAAGCACGGGCTCACCTTCATGCCAACTGCCTTTAATTAAAGCAAGGTGTTCTCCACCGGTTTGCTTTTCGCGAAAAGCCACCAGTTTGAAATGACCGTGTTGTGTTGGCATATCTACACGAACCAGCTCTTCTATCAAAGAATCTGTTTTAAGCCTGTATTCAATGAGGTCTTTGATAGAAATAATCTTAAGGTTAAACTTTTTGGCAATTTCTAGAAGCTGAGGCAGTCTGGCCATGGAGCCATCTTCGTTCATCACTTCCACCAACACACCTGCAGGTTCCAATCCTGCCAAGCGAGCCAGATCAACTGTTGCTTCTGTATGACCAGCCCTGCGTAATACCCCGCCATCTTTTGCCCTAAGCGGGAAAATATGCCCAGGTCTGCCTAAATCAACCGGCTTGGTTTGGGGATGAATTAACGCTTGTATGGTCTTGGAACGATCACTAGCCGAAATACCAGTGGTAGTACCCTGACCAATCAAATCAACAGAAACGGTAAAAGCGGTTTCATGTAAAGAGGTATTGGATCTTACCATTGGCTCCAGCTGGAGCTCTCGGCAGCGGTCCTCTGTTAAGGCTGCGCAGATCAAGCCACGACCCTCCCGACTCATAAAATTGATCACTTCCGGGGTGGCAAAACGGGCCGCAACAATAAAGTCTCCTTCATTCTCTCGGTCTTCATCATCCACTACAATAACCATCTGACCAGCCTTAATGGCCTCAATAGCGGACGAAATAGGGTCTAACATACTCATAGGCTCAAAACTACTGTTTTCAATGCTGTTTAGCTAAACGAATGCTAATCAGGGCTTTCTATTCAACCAAAATGGGAAAAGAAGGATAAAATGTCCTGTATTAATATTTTGTTAATACAACATACTGAAGAAGCCGATTTTATTCATTTTCTTTGCACCCGTAAAATTAACATTATGCTTAGGAGACAACAAATTCTAACTCTTGTACTCATGCTGATGTTACCAATGGCAATTCTTGCGCAGGTAACAAACAGTACAATTACAGGAACAGTAAAAGATCCGAAAGGCGGTGCTTTGGAAGGAGCTACTATTACCGCTACGCACCTTCCAACTGGTACTACGTACAAAACCACTTCAATCAAGGGAGGGGGATTCACAATTCCGAACGCGCGTATTGGCGGCCCCTACAAGATTGTATTTCAGTTTGCAGGCTACAAGGAGCAAACATTTGAAAACATTAACCTGCAATTAGGTGAATCTTTCTCTGTGAATGTAATAGCGGGTGAAGACTTCAAAGAACTTACCTCTGTTACAGTAACTGGTGCGGCTAAGCGTTATCGTTCCTTAGCAGACAAAACCGGCGCTTCTACAGTAATTGGTTCAGACCAGTTACGCAATGTGCCTAACTTCTCTAGGAACTTAGTTGACTTTACCGCATTAACCCCTCAAGCTGGTGCAAACAATAGCTTTGGAGGTCGCGATGGTCGTTACAACAATATTCAAATTGACGGTGCCAACTTGAACAACAACTTTGGTTTGCGAAGCGATCCATTGCCTGGTGGTTCTATTTCCTCACCCATTCCTTTGGATGCGATTGAGGAAATCTCCGTAAATATTGCTCCTTTTGATATCCGCCAATCAGGTTTTACTGGTGCCGGTATCAACGCAGTCACCAAGAGCGGTACCAATAATTTCAAAGCATCTCTATACACTTTCCAGCGTACACAGGATATGAATGGTAATAAGGTACGCGATTCTATATTACCTCCACTTCAAGTAAATAAAGTGAATTTCTATGGTGTAACCATTGGAGGTCCAATCATTAAGAATAAACTATTCTTCTTTGTAAACGGTGAATTAGAGCGTCGTGAATTCCCTGGCGTTACTTGGCGTGCTCGAGGTGGTACAGGTGGCTTAAACCAGTCTAATGTTCCCATTGACTCTCTGAGAGCTTTATCAAACCACCTGTCTACAAGATATGGTTATAACACTGGAAGTTTCGACAATTTCCCCAACTTCAAGGCTGATAACTATAAGATCGTTGCAAAGGTTGATTGGAACATCAACAATATGCACAAAGCAACATTCCGCTACACTGATTATGTAAATAATAACGACGAACCTTTAAATGGTACTTCAATTATCAATCAGGGTGGATTCAACGCACAGCGAATTGGTAACACACCAACCTCGATAGGTACCGCTTTACCAAACTCTAGATTCGGTGCATTTGCTATGTCTTTTGCAAATTCAATCTACCGATTCAAGAACATTGTTCGCAGCGGTACATTTGAATTGAATAGCACAAGAGGTAAGCTATCTAACCAGTTTCTGGCTACATTCTCTTACACCAGAGCTACAAGAACAACACCTTCTGTAGACTTTCCTTTTGTTGATATCTTCAACGGAAACGGACAGAACCAATTGAGCTTTGGACTGGAGCCATTTTCTTATAACAATGATGTAATCAACCGTGTATTTAGTATTACCAACAACATGACTTACACTGCTGGTAAGCACACATTGATCGGTGGTCTTACTTACGAGCAACAATATGTAGGTAATAGCTTTATGCCTGGTGCACAAAGTTATTATGTGTTCAATAGCTTGCGTGAGTTCATCGCTGACCAAGCACCAATTTTCTACGCTTATACCTATTCTAGAGTTCCAGGTAAGTCACAAGTATATTCTGCTGAATTGAAAGTAGGACAATGGGCTGGTTATATCCAAGATGAGATCAATGTAAACAAAAACCTGAAAGTAACACTGGCACTTAGAGGTGACTTGCCAGTATATTTTAAGGGACCTTTGGGTAATCCCAATATTGATGCATTGCAGTTCCCCGGCAAAGATGGTCAAATGCGCAACTACTCTTCGTACAAATGGCCAGCACAAAGTGTGTTGCTTTCTCCAAGAGTAAGCGTTCGTTGGGATGTTGAAGGTGATAAATCACTCGTAATGAGAGGCGGTACAGGTGTTTTCACAGGTCGTATCCCATTTGTTTGGCTGACAAACATGCCTACCAATGCTGGTACTGCTCAATTCCAGGGTGCAATTTCTAACTCATCTGCTGCAGGTGCTTCTACTTTAGCTGGCATCCGCTTTGACCCAAGATTGGACAGATGGAGCAGTTTGTTACCAGCCCCAACAAGTGGCGCTCCTCTTAACTTTGTCCTAATTGATAACCAATTCAAGTTCCCTCAAATATGGAGAACATACATCGCTGTTGACAAGCGCTTACCAAACGACGTTAACTTAACATTTGAAGGTTCAGTTGCTACAGACATTAATGCGGTACAAATGAGAAATGCTGCTCTGAAAGCGCCTAACGCAACTTTTAGTGGCATCGATGCTAGACCTCGTTATGACAATGGTGGAAATACGGCACTGAATAACTCATTAAGAAGAATATATCCTAACGTACAACAAGCAATCGTATTGGAAAATACAGATCGTAAAGGCATTTCAACCTTCATGACGGTATCTGCTAATAAGCGCTGGAAAAATGGCCTTTATGCCTCTGTTGCTTACACTTATTCTTCAGCTTCTGAACTTACAGGAAATCCAGGTGCTCAGGCAGGTAGTGCTTGGGGTAGCATTGCTGGTGTTGGTACACCTAATATGTTGGAGTATGGAGAAAACACGGATTTACGCCCACACAGAGTTGTAGCATTGCTTTCTTATAGAAAGGAGTACTTCAAGAACTTTGCTTCTACATTTACTTTCTTCTATGATTATGCAAGCATGGGTAACTATAGCTTCCGTTACAACAATGACATGAACAATGATGGTCAGAATGGTGGCGATTTAATGTATGTACCTACGAATGCAAGTCGCTTAAACTTCGCTCCTATTACTGGCGCTACACCATTTAGTGCGCAGCAACAGATCGATGCTTTCAACCAATTCATCGATAACAACTACTACTTAAAAAAGAAAAAAGGACAGTATGTTGAACGTAATGCCGCATATCTTCCTTATTTCCATAGCTTAAACTTCAGCTTCAGACAAGATGTAGCTTTCTTCACAAGTAAGTCTGGCAAGAAGAATGTCTTACAGTTCAATCTTGACATGTTTAACGTATTAAACTTCTTGAATAAGAACTGGGGCACTCGTCAATTTGTAGCTGTAGGTGATCCACTTCAGTTAGCAGGTATTGGTGGTCAAACAGGATTTACCAATTTTCCTGCTGGCGAACCCGTCTACCGTATGCGTGTAATTAACGGCCAGTTACCAATCAAACCGCTTGATTACAGCTACAACACTGGTAGCGTGTGGGGTATGCAATTAGGTCTGCGTTACAATTTCAATCAGTAATCAGCACAATCTGATACAAGAAAAGCTCCTATTCAGGAGCTTTTCTTTTTTTACCATAGGACATCAATTACCTACCCCAACCCCATTTTAGAAAAGCGGGGAATGCTTCTGCCCAAGTAGGCACATCATGCTTACCTTCTGGCAATTCCAGATATTGAATGTGCTCATCAGTATAGCCCTTTGCCTTTAACTCAACAATCAGGTCGAGTGCATCATCAATTGAGTCAATAACCCCATTGTTGTTTCTGTCTGCAGCTTCATCTAATCCACCACATTGAATAAAGAAACGCAGCCAAGGAGCAAAACCACCTTTCCGGATTTGAAGATGCATCAATCTATCCTGCTCGTCATCATACCCATCTTCATAGGCTTTTCTTCTCCACCAGAGCGATCCGCTAAACACGCCCGCACGCACAAATTCGCCTGCGTGGTTCCAAGCAATATCCAGCGCACTTAATCCACCTAATGAAAATCCGGCAAACGACTTGTCTTTGAAATGTGGCATCTGAAATCGTTTGCGAATATGTGGCAGCAATTCATCGAAAATGAATTTAGCATAGAGTCCAGCCTTAGCTCCTCTTCCGTTGAAATCGGCAGAATAGCCTGTTCCATATTCCATTTTGCGATCGGGTCCACAATGGATGCCAATACATATCAATGGCGCGATCTCACCAGTAGCCAGTAAATCTTCTAAGATGGTTGCAAAAGGCATTTTAGGCAGATCCTGCCCATCGTTGATGAGCAAAAGACTTAACTGATCGGGAAACTGTATCTCATTGGGTAAATACGCATCAATCGTCACTTCTCTCTCTAAATACTCAGACAGTATTGAGAATTGCTCAACCAGTAAACGAGCAGGTGATAAAGTTTGGGTTTCAGTCATGAGCCAAAATAAGGAATACAACACAAAAAATTAAGGCTTCAGATGATAAGTTGCGCACAAAATGAGCCATATTCTCTTGCAGTAAGCCCTAGTTTACTTATATTCAATTCCTGATCAAATCAGCAAGCAAAAAACCTTTATATGAAAAAGATTGGTATCCTCCATGGAAGAGAAAGAAGCTTTCCCGATGCATTCGTTGAAAGAATCAACAGTAAGAATATTCCCGGAATTGTAGCAGAACCTGTGCGTATTGACAAAGTAATGCAGGGTGTTGCGAGTGATTATGCAGTCATTATCGATCGTATTAGTCAGGATGTTCCTTTCTACAGAGCTTTCTTGAAGAATGCGGCGCTCTGCGGCACAGCCGTTATCAACAACCCGTTCTGGTGGAGTGCTGATGAAAAATTCTTCAATAACTGTCTGGCTACAAAAATCAATGTACCTGTTCCCAAGACGGTGATTCTGCCTTCCAGAGATCATCCGGACGACACAACAGATCAATCCTTTGCAAACCTTTCTTATCCTTTAGACTGGGAAGGTATATTCAATTACGTTGGCTTCCCTGCTTATATGAAACCATTTGCCGGCGGCGGATGGAAAAATGTATACAAGCTGGAAAGCATGGATGACTTTTTTGAAAAGCACGCAGAAACTGGTCAGTTGGTGATGCTCTTGCAAGAGGAAATTATCTTCGAAGAGTATTATCGTTGTTATTGCATTGGCGGTAAGCATGTGCGCATCATGTCTTACGAGCCGCGTAATCCGCATCATTTGCGTTACGTAGCCGACTTTAAGCCTTCCAAAAAGCGACTGGAAGAAATGGAAGACATTGTACTTCGCATCAACCAATACTTAGGATATGATTTTAACACAGTTGAACTGGCAGTAAGAGATGGTGTGCCTTATGCTATCGACTTCTGCAATCCTGCACCTGATGCTGATAAAAATAGCGTGGGTGAAGAAAACTTTGCATGGGTAGTAGAAACTGCAGCCAATTTCGCGATTGAAAAAGCGAAAGCACATACGCCTAATGCAGATAATCTTACCTGGGGTGAATACATCAAACGAAGCAGCAGCAAACAAGTATTGTATTGATCTAAAAATTAATGCATGGGTAGTTATAGTTTCAAACATTTCACATTAGGTGTGGAAGAAGAATATATGGTGATTGATCCGCATACGCGTGAACTAAAAAGTCATGAACAGCGGATTGTACAGGAAGGGCAAAAGATCATCAAGGATAAGGTAAAGGCAGAAATGCACCAGGCTGTAGTGGAAGTTGGCACTGACATTTGCTCCAACGTTGACGAAGCCTATAAGGATGTATTGACACTTAGGGGCACTATTGCCAAAATAGCTGGTGATCTTGGGCTTTCCATAGGAGCATCAGGCACCCACCCTTTTAGCCATTGGGAAAGTCAGCTTATCACAGACCATGTTCGTTATAATCAGATAGTGAACGAGCTCCAAGAAGCTGCTAGAAGTAACTTGATTTTCGGGCTGCATGTGCATGTGGGTATGGAAGACCGCAAAATGGCTATTCATATCGCCAATTCTGCGCGTTATTTCCTGCCACACGTATATGCACTGAGCACCAACTCTCCCTTCTGGGAAGGCCGTCAAACTGGCTACAAATCGTTCCGCACAAAAGTGTTCGATAAATTTCCAAGAACTGGTATTCCAGATTACTTTGAAAGCATTGAAGCATACGACAACTATGTAAACCTGCTTATCAAGACAAATTGTATTGATAATGCCAAGAAAATTTGGTGGGATTTACGCGTACACCCTTTCTTCAATACTGTTGAGTTCAGAATCTGCGATGTGCCCATGAATGTAATGGACACCATTGCCATTGCTGCCCTATTTCAAGCGATTTGTGCTAAACTGTACAAACTTCGTCTGAAGAATATGAACTTTATGCTTTACCAGCGTGCATTGATCAATGAGAATAAATGGCGCGCAAGCCGATACGGTATTGATGGCACCCTGATTGACTTTGGCAAGGAAACAGAAGTCAATACCAGATTGCTCATTTATGAACTACTTGATTTTGTGGATGATGTAGTTGACGAGCTTGGCTCCAGACATGTTATTCAGCATGTACACAAGATGCTGGAGCATGGTACAGGAGCCGACAGGCAGCTAGCCGTATACAAAGAGACCAACAGCTTAACCAGCGTGGTTGACTATATTACCGGGCAGTTTTTAGCTGTCTAAATGATGTTAAAACGTTAAATACCCGCTCATGAGCGGGTATTTTTTTGTAAAATTTGTTAAGAATAGGCTTTTCCATAAGCAACGGCTTAACCTTTGTTGGTATCTATTATCTAACACCACATAACCAACCAGCCCCGTTTTGACTGAATACGAACTGATTAAAGGGTGTATCAGGAATGACAGCCGCTGCCAGCGTACCTTATTTGAGCAATACGCTGGTAAGATGATGGCTGTGTGCCTACGTTATGCCCAAGATCAGATGGAGGCAGAAGACATGCTGCAGGATGGTTTTATTCGGGTGTTCAGTAATATGCATCAGTTCAAGTTTGAAGGATCTTTTGAGGGCTGGATTAGGCGGGTTATTGTGAATGCAGCACTAAAGCGATTGCAAAAAAGGAAAATGCATTTTCAGGAGATCACCGATAGAAATGAAGACGCCCAAAGAATGGAGCCCTATGTGTACAATCATTTAGGAGAAGCCGAACTCTTGCAATTGATCCAACAATTACCAGATGGCTATAGAACTGTTTTTAACTTGAACGTCATCGAAGGGTATAGCCACGAAGAAATAGCAGACATGCTGGGCATACAGGCTGGCACTAGCAGAAGCCAGTTGGTGAAAGCCAGAAAAATGTTACAGCAACAAATTCTTGAACGCCAAAAAATAGCTGTTTGATGAACGAACATCTATTCGACCAATACTTCCGGACCAAACTTCAGGATCATCAGGCAGAAGTGCCTGCGGATATGTGGTCGCGCATTATCCAGGAAAAGCCCAAAAGAAGGCCATTCCTGTTCTGGCTGAATATAAGACTGTCGATTCTGATCACAGGATGTTTATTGATCAGCAGCGTGGGCTATCTCTTCTACCCCAATATCCAATCACTCCTACAGCAATCGTCTCAGAGTACTCAGGCGACGCCCAACAGTCAAGCGCAAGAAAAGCAGTTGCAAACTCCGCGCATAGCAGACCCATCCAAAGAAACAAATAGATTAAGCGAAGAACCATTAATCGCACAAACAAACAACGTTATTCTTACGAAAGATCAGCTTGCATTCAATAATGCAATCGCATCTACACAAGAAAAGATAAAATCCCCGCAAGGGCCATCTAATAATATTTTCTCTGCTGTTAAAGAACCGATGCGTTATGAAACCAAAGAACCTATAAAAGATGTTGCTACGCAAGTAGAGGAATCGGAAGCTGGTTTTACCGCAGCCGATCTTTGGCGTTTTAATGGTAGCAGTACACCGCGTGCGCCACTTGTATTATCAGGCACTCAAGGTATTGGTAAGCCGATTGATTGCCCGCCAACCGGCAGAGCACGCATCAGAAATGATTGGTACGCGGAAGTTTATTTTAGTCCAGAATACACGACCAAGCGCATCAATGGCAATACGCTTCCACTCTCCTATTTGAATAGAAAAGATAGTTCAGAAAACATGCGTGTTGGATTTACAGCAGGTGTTGGCCTCAGTGCCAATATTGGCGAACATTTACTCATCAGAACAGGCATTCAATATGCACAAATCAACGAGCGTTTTGCAATGCGCTTAGAGAATGAGCGTAGAACCATTACTGTTGTCACGACAAGACCGCTGGTACGCGCACCTGGTGATACGATTTATGTAAGCGACACCTCTACAATGCAGCAGATTGGCTATCTCACCAGAAAAACACAAAACAGATACAGAAGCATTGAAATACCATTGATCCTTGGATACGAATGGGGCAATGAACAAATCAAATTTAGTATCAACGCTGGCATCATTGCTACTGCTACATCTTGGTATAGTGGCCAGATACTAGATACTACGAATCAAATTGTTACTTTAAGCTCTAAGGGACAGTCCAATATTTATCAGCAACAAATTGGCTTAAGTGGCTTTGGTAGTGTTCGTATCAGTAAACCAATCAGACCGGGATTAGAAATTTATGCTGAGCCTTTTTTCAGAACCAATTTTTCTTCCATGCAAATCAGGCAACCGGCATTTACACAAAGATTCTCATCAACTGGCATACAGCTTGGTATAAAATGGAAATTGAATTAGGCAACAGAATATGCAGAAAAAGCATCTACATATACGAATGATTATGCAAAGGCTTTTGGTTATCATACTACTTGCCACCGGCTTCAGCGCCTGCCAAAAGGAGTTCTCTGAAGAGTTCTCCGTAAGCAGAACCAATCCTTTGAATGATACTACATGGACAACCAGCACCGCTTCACCCGAGCTTACACAAATGCTCACCACACTACGCAGCGAATTACCAGAACCACTAATTGATTCATTTAATGCAGAAAGAGATGGCGGTATTGCGTTTGGCGATTCATTAAAACTAGAGTATGAAACCAATAGTGGTGGAATCTGTATTGCGGGTCAACCCGGCACCATTGCCAACCGTATTCAAGGAAAAATTAAAATAGAACTCATCATCTTAAAAGACAAAGATGAAATTCTAAAGTCTGGCTTCACTACTGCCGGCACTACTATGCAGGTATTGGAAACAGATATGTTGGTAGGCATCAAACTTTGGCAAAACAACATTCCTTTAGCACTTTTTGGTGGGGCAAAAATTTCCGCACGCATCAAACATAAAGGACCTAAGCCAGACAGAACCCTGTTTCAAGCCATCACAATAGCTTCAGGAAGAGACAGCGCACGTATCTGGAAAGACATCACCAATTACAATAATTCAGTTAAAAGAGGTGATTCTATTTACGTAAATGGCGGTTTCAACAGATTCTATGAATTGAAAACACAATATGCTGGGTGGCTGGGCAGCTGTAATTGGGTAGACACCTCCAATACCACCAGACTTAATATCAAACTTCCGTTGAATTTCACCAATAAGAATACCGTTGTCTATGCCATCAGCACTTCTCAGAATATTGTACTGCAACTCAAAGATGAAGCAAGCATTCAGTCTTTCTTCTACCCTGCTTTGCCTAAACATATCCCGTTTAAACTAGTATCCTTATCGGTTATTGGAAATGAAACCTATATGGGTATAACCGATACCAGATTGATTACATCACCCGACCCTGTTAAAATTGAGCCGCTTCGGAAGAGTTGGCAACAGGTGAAAGAGCTTCTTCAGCAGCTGAATTAGCCACACTGCTGAAGCGTTACGGGGGCAGAGGGTTACGCAAGTAGCCCTCTTTTTTTACTTAGTAAATCCGAATAACGTAGCGGTAAATACAGCGCGTTCACGCTTCTTGAAAATCACATCCCAGTTACCTCGGTAGCGCAATAGCTCTGGAACAATTAAGCCATTGAATCTTCGCATAACCACTTCCATGGTTACATCGAAATCATACACGCCGGCTTTATAACTCAGGGAATAATTTCTGCCCAATACTTCCAGTGTACGCTGATCAAACCAAGTAGTCATCTCATCTACTACAATTAAGTCTTTTTGACTTGCATCAAGGGTTTCTTTTGGTTTAATGGAGAATACATAACACAACTGCCCTTTGAATTCTTCAATATCGAGTCTGTAATCATAGAACTCATGCGCACGCGCATCATACAAATCCAGCTTATCACCTATAAAAGGAATACCAGGAATTTTCTTACCAGGGTTGAAGAAGAGCATCTTCAGTTGCTCCTTATGTTTGTCTAAACCCTTCTTACCGGAAGTAGTTCTGTTCTTTTGACTAACGATATTTGTTTCACCACAAATTTTTCCTTCTGTAAAAAACAAGGAAGCATATAATTCAGGTGTCAGATAATTGTATTCACGCTTACTATTGAAGAAATCACCCGTTACTTTTTCTTCCAGCACATCCATAGTTCTGCAACCATCTACCCTATTTTGACGGGTTTTACTATACAGTGAAGCTTTAATGCCTCCAGCTTTATCCAACATTCGTATATCGTTGTATGAAGAAAAGCCTAATACACGTAAGTTCTTGAACGCTTTGTAAAAACTGGTATCTGCTTTTATTTGCGCCAGCAGCTTTTTGTAATCAAAGTTATTACGAACAACTACTTCAGCTAACGTGATACGCCCTTCATCAATAATAACTGTTGTATCCTGTGCTCGTACCTGTACAGCAACAACGCAACAAATGAATAGTAAGGATAACTGCCTCACTTATTGAACATCATTTTATAGTCCACCTTAATCTTACCCTTATGAATGTCCATCAGCTTGCCATGCAGCAATTTGCGCTTTAAGGGCTTGAGATAATCAATGAAGAGCATGCCTTCAATATGGTCATATTCGTGCTGAATCACTCGTGCGGTAATGCCATGAAAGGTTTTGGTATGCTGCACGAAGTTTTCATCCATATATTCCAAGGTCACAGACTCCGGACGCATCACATCTTCACGGATGCGTGGAATGCTCAAACAGCCCTCGTTATATGCCCACTCTTCACCAGCCAATTCTACCACATGTGCATTGATGAAGACCTGCTTAATACCGGGTTCATCAGCATACTTACCTTTTTCTTCAGGTTCCTGATGTTCAAAAATCTGGGCGCTATCCACAACGAATAAGCGAATATTTCGATTGATCTGGGGTGCAGCCAAGCCTACGCCGTTACTAGCGTACATGGTTTCCCACATATCTTCTATGAGTTTGGATAAACCGGGATAATCAGGCGTAATATCCTCACCTATTTTTCTTAAAACATCGGCTCCGTATGCAACAATTGGAAGAATCATAAAACTTATTCTATACGGCAAAAGTACCCGCAAAAGCGGCAATGAACAAATGAATTAACGGCTCATTAGAGCTTATACTGCATATACTCCTGCAGCATGATAGCGGCTGCAATCTGGTCGATATTCCCCTTCTGCTGACGGTCTTTCTTTTTCATGCCCATGTCTAGCATGGCTCTGGATGCCAGCTTACTGGTAAAATGTTCATCGACAGTTTCTAGAGGTATCGCAGGGAAAAGCTTTTTGAGTCTATTGATGCAAGCCTGCACCAATGGTGTAGCATGTGTAGCCGTTTCATCCAAATTGGTGGGATAGCCAATTAAGATTAGATCAACCCCTTCAGCGGGGATGTACTTCTGCAGAAAATCAAACAAATCCTTGGTATGCAGGGTGTCTAAAGGCGAGGCAATCATCCGCAGTGGATCTGACACAGCCAGTCCGGTTCTTTTAGATCCATAATCAATACAAAGGATTCTGCCCATTAGATAAATTGATCTAGTATCACGAAGATAGCGAAGACCACACTGGCAATACCATTAGCAGTCATAAAGGCAATATTGACTTTACTCAGATCATGCGGCTTTACCAATGAATGCTGATACACCAGCATGGCACCAAAACCAGCAAGACCTATTCCGTAGAGCCAAGTCCAATCACCCAAAAACGCAGCGCCTAGTAAGGCTGCAAAACTCAGTATGTGCAATATGCGTGAAACGTTTAATGCTTTCTGTTTACCCAATGCAGCCGGAATAGAATGCAGCTGCAGACTTTTATCAAACACCTCGTCTTGTAAAGAATAAATAATATCGAAGCCACTCACCCAAAATAGCACAGCAAAAGAGAACAAGATGGGCAATACAGCGAACACACCTGTTACTGCCAGATAAGCACCAATAGGCGCCAATGAAAGTCCAAGCCCCAATACCAAATGACAAAGTGCGGTGAAGCGTTTGGTGAAGCTGTAACCCAGAATCACCAATAAAGCTACTGGCGACAAATAAAAGCACAATGGATTAATCAACCATGCGCCAAAGACAAAGAAAGCCGACATCACAATAGTGAACCACAAAGCACTATTGGCTGAAATGATACCTGCAGGTATCTCTCTGATTGCAGTACGCGGATTTAAAGCATCAAAAGAACGATCTAAATAACGGTTAAAAGCCATAGCTGCGCTGCGAGCCGTTACCATGCAAACAATTACCAATGCCAATTTGGTTACCCATACTTCCGTCTGTTCGAAAATGGATGCATCTGCTTTCAGCCCAAGCACAAAACCAATCATAGCAAAAGGCATCGCAAAAATGGTATGCGAAAACTTAATCAGGCTTAGGTAACTCTTTACTTGCTTCATCAACTATGGTTTCATTTGTTTGCGCACCATTTCCCATAACACAATGCCGGTAGCTACCGACACATTTAAGGAATGCTTCATCCCCCACTGCGGTATTTCAATGCTGCCTTGCATCAAAGGCAATACCTCGGCATCCACCCCTTCAACTTCATTACCAAAGACCAAGGCAATAGGCGCATCTCCTAGCACCATATCCTGCAGCATAGTGCTATTATCCACTTGTTCAATGGCATAACAAGCATAGCCTTTTTCCAGTAAAGCCAGTACCGCTTCCTTGGTGGAGGGAAAATAGAACCAATCCACCGATTCTGTAGCACCCAAAGCTGTTTTATGGATATCTCGATGCGGCGGCTGGGGCGTATAGCCGCAGAGCATGATGGCCTCAATCAGAAAAGCATCGCAAGTACGAAATACTGAACCCACATTGTGCATGCTGCGGATATTATCCAGCACCACCACCATCCGGTGCTTGTTGGCCGACTTAAACTCGTCTACCGATTTACGGCCCAGCTCGTCCATGCTCAGTTTGCGCATATTCAGCAAATGTAGGGCTTGCCCGCACTATCCACAAGCGGGGAAAATCTTTCCTGCCAAAAGCCCGCTCCTTTGCTGTGGGCGAGTAAATTTGTCGCCCATGGCCAAATCAGGAGCAGATACCCCATTAATGCAGCAACACCGGGCAATTAAGCAGAAATACCCCGATGCTGTCTTGCTTTTTCGTGTAGGCGATTTCTATGAAACTTTTGGCGAAGATGCCATCATTGCGGCTCGTGTCTTGGGTATTACCCTCACCAAGCGTAACAATGGTGCTGCCGCCTCATCTGAGCTTGCTGGCTTCCCTCATCATGCCTTGGATACCTACCTGCACAAATTGGTGAAAGCAGGCTATCGTGTTGCCATTTGCGATCAATTGGAAGACCCGAAGATGGTGAAGGGCATCGTGAAACGTGGTGTAACTGAAATGGTGACGCCGGGTGTAGCTACCAATGATAAATTGCTCGAACACAACAGCAATAATTTTCTCGCTGCCGTACATATGGATGGCGAGCAATTTGGCTTGGCTTTTTTGGATATTTCAACTGGCGAGTTCTTTGTTGCAGAAGGTAACCAAGAATATGCCGATAAGTTATTGCAGAGCTTGAAGCCTGCTGAAGTAATCTTTCAAAGAAGTCATCAGAAGGTCTTCAAAGAAGTCTTTGGTACGCGCTTCTATACCTATACTTTAGAAAGCTGGATTTTTGATTTACCCTTTGCGACCGAAAGTCTGCTCAAACATTTTCAAACACATTCGCTCAAAGGTTTTGGCATAGAACATTTGCAGCACGCTACTATTGCTGCTGGCGCGATTCTATATTACTTGAAAGAAACGGAGCATCCCAACCTGCAGCACATCACCAATGTGCAGCGCATTGAGCAGGAAGAACATTTGTGGATGGATAAATTCACCATCCGCAATCTGGAACTCCTGCACACAGGCAATGATCAGGGATGGTCTTTGCTGAAGGTATTGGATAACACCATCTCGCCCATGGGTGCTCGTTTGCTCAGAAGATGGATTGTATTGCCGCTGCGCGATCAGCAGAAAATCAATGAGCGACTAGAAGCAGTTTCTTACCTCATTAAGGAAACTGATTTGCGCAAGCAATTGCAGCCATGGATTAAGCAGTGTGGTGATGTGGAACGATTGGTAAGTAAGATCCCTTTGAAGAAAATCAATCCGCGTGAAGTATTGCATCTAGCGAAAGGTTTGCAACAAGTAGAGTTGATTCAAGAAGCTTGTAAAAAGGCAGACAACCCCTATTTGCTTCGCTTAGCAGATGCCATCAATCCATGCCACTTCATTCAGCAGAAAATACTGAACGAGATTCAAGAGAATCCGCCTGCCATGGTAAACAAGGGTGATGTAATCAAAGCAGGTATTCATGCAGAACTAGATGAACTACGCAGCATTGCTTCCGGCGGTAAAGAATACTTGGTGCGTATTCAGCAAGCAGAAGCCGAAAGAACCGGCATCAGCTCTTTAAAGATTGGCTTCAACAATGTGTTTGGCTATTATCTGGAAGTAACCAATTCGCACAAAGACAAAGTGCCTGCCGATTGGATACGCAAACAAACACTCACCAATGCTGAGCGATACATCACACCTGAGCTCAAGCAATACGAGGAAAAGATTACCGGTGCTGAAGAGAAAATCTTGCGCATAGAATCTGAGCTATACGATCAATTATTACTCGCGCTGCAAGATTATATCGCAGCCATCCAAATTAACGGACATGTATTGGCCGTATTGGATTGTCTTTGCTGCTTTGCCGATAATGCCATCCGCTTCAATTATAAAAAGCCGGAGCTGCATGATGGATTGGCATTGGAATTAACAGCGAGCCGCCACCCGGTAATTGAACAACACTTGCCTGCAGGTGAAACCTATATTGACAATGACATTGTCTTAGACCCAGATCAACAGCAAATCATTATTCTTACCGGACCTAACATGAGTGGTAAGAGTGCGATTCTACGCCAGACAGCCCTCATCACCCTGATGGCACATATGGGTAGTTTTGTACCTGCAGCTAGTGCCAAAGTACCTCTGACAGATAAAATCTTTACGCGTGTAGGCGCATCGGACAACCTCAGTGGCGGTGAATCTACCTTCATGGTAGAGATGAATGAGACCGCCAGCATCATCAATAATGTCTCTACCAGAAGTTTGATACTGCTAGACGAAATTGGTCGGGGCACTTCTACTTACGATGGCATTTCCATTGCATGGAGCATGGTGGAATATTTACACAATCATCAGCATCATGCCAAAATTCTATTCGCTACACACTATCATGAATTGAATGAATTGGAAGCGCAGTTGCCACGCGTAAAAAACTATCATATCACCAACAAAGAAATTGGCAACAAGATCATCTTCCTACGTAAACTGGCGCCAGGTGGTAGCACCCACAGCTTCGGTATCCATGTAGCCAGAATGGCAGGCATGCCTCCAGCGGTGATTCAAAGAGCCAATGAAATTTTGGAGCAATTAGAAGACAAGCATGTTGGCGACTCGACTGCTGCTGGTCAGCCGAATACTAAAGACCTCACCAAAGCTGTGCAACAACTAAGCACACCCAAAATGCAGCTATCCATTTTCGATGCACATTCTGAAACATTTGATGAGATCAGAAACTTGCTGAATAGTATCGATATCAACCGTCTGACACCAGTTGAAGCATTGATGAAACTGAATGAAATCAAGGGCAAGTTGAAATAGCATTTTCAGCTAGATAAAAAATTTCCCCCACCCATCCACATCATTACAATTAGCCGAACAGAATACCTAAATTGTTGGCGCATTTTCAACCCAACAAAAACGATTGCATGGGCGATTTTCAGATCAAAAAACAGACGAAGCAATATGATGCCATTATTGTGGGTTCTGGTGCCGGTGGTGGCATGGCTGCATATGTATTAGCAAATGCCGGATTAAAAGTGTGTCTGCTGGAAGCAGGTGCCATGTATGATCCACAAAAGAATATTACACAGTTAAAGAATCCATGGGAATCGCCGCGTCGCGGTGCTAGCACCAAGTTTCGCCCATTCGGTGATTTTGATGCCTGTTACTGGGGATGGGAAATTGATGGCGAACCCTATACACACAAAGACAATACGCAGTGGGACTGGTGGCGTGCTCGTATGATTGGCGGCAGAACCAATCACTGGGGAAGAATATCCCTCCGCTTTGGCCCTAAGGATTTCAAACGCAGAAGTATTGATGGCTTAGGTGATGATTGGCCAATTGGTTATGAAGACATCAAACCTTACTACGATCGCATCGATAAAATGATTGGCATATTTGGCACTAACGAAGGACTGGAAAATGATCCTGATGGATATTTTCTTCCTCCGCCAAAACCACGACTGCACGAGCTCTTCATCAAGAAAGCAGCAGTAGGTGCAGGCGTGCCGGTGATTCCTTCACGTTTATCAATCCTTACTAAGAAAATCAATGAAGACCGCGGTGCTTGCTTTTTCTGCGGACAATGTAACCGTAACTGTAGCATGGCCAAGGCCGATTTCTCTTCATCCAACGTACTGATCTACCCTGCTTTAAAGACAGGCAACGTAGATGTGGTAGCAAATGCGATGGCGAGAGAAGTGTTAACAGACAAAGAAGGCTTGGCAACAGGTGTCAGCTACGTGAACAAAGAAGACATGATGGAGTATCAGGTGAATGGCCGAGTAGTGATTCTCGCTGCCAGTGCCTGCGAAAGCGCGCGCTTGATGCTCAACTCCAAATCGCAAAGACATCCTAACGGATTAGGTAATAGTAGCAATGTGGTAGGCAAATACCTGCACGACTCTACAGGTGCTGCAATGGGTGGTATCATCCCCGGCTTATTTGGTCGTAAGCGCTACAATGAAGATGGCGTAGGCGGTATGCATGTGTATAGCCCGTGGTGGCTGGATAATAAAAAACTCGATTTCCCCCGTGGTTACCACATCGAGTATTGGGGAGGTATGAGTCAGCCTGCTTATGGCTTTGGCTGGGATATTCAAAACCTCAATGGCAAATACGTCGTGAATGGCAAACAAAAACCTGCAGGTGGTTACGGCGCTTCACTGAAGGAAGACTATCGCCATTTCTGGGGCGCTGGTGTTGGCATGGCGGGCCGCGGTGAAGCCATTGCTGTAGAAAGCAACTATTGCGAGATTGATCCTAACGTAGTAGACAAATACGGTATTCCTGTACTGCGCTTTCATTACAAATGGTCTGAACACGAAATCAAGCAGGCCAAGCACATGAAGGAAACTTTTAGAGAGATCATGCACAATATGGGTGCAGTGATTACTTGGGGCGATGATGGACCTGAAAACAATTACGGATTGGAAACACCCGGTAGAATCATTCACGAAGCCGGTACTGTTCGTATGGGCAATGATCCCAAGCGTTCAGCTCTTAACAAATGGAGCCAGGCACATGATTGTAAAAACTTATTCTGCGTAGATGGCGGACAGTTTGTGAGTCAGGCCGATAAAAATATCACTTGGACCATCCTCGCATTAAGTATGCGTGCCAGCGAATACATCATTGATCAACTCAAAAAGCAAAACCTCTAATCATGGATAGAAGAAGTTCCTTAAAAGCTTTACTGATTGGCGGTGTAGCCAGCGGTGTGCTGATTGAAAGCTGCCAACCCAAGGAGAAAAAAGAAGCCATTGCTACAGGTAATTTCACCATTGATCGCCAACCGGAAGAGATTGCCCGTTACAACGAAGTAACTGCCAAGACTTTCTTTACTGCACATGAAATGGCTACCATTACTGTTCTAGGCGATATCATCATTCCCAAAGATGATGTGAGTGGCAGCGCCAGCGATGCGAAAGTTCCTGACTTTATAGAATTCATTGTAAAAGATATGCCATCACACCAAACACCAATGCGTGGTGGTTTGCGCTGGCTCGATTTACAATGTTTCAAACGCTATAACAAAGCATTTGTAGATTGCTCTGCCAAGGAACAAATAGAAATGGTAGACGAGATTGCTTATCCGGAAAAAGCCAGACCTGAAATGGCACAGGGCGTTAGCTTTTTCAACCTGATGCGCAATCTTGTTGCAACAGGATTTTATACTTCTGAAATTGGCGTAAAAGATGTGGGCTATATGGGCAATACCCCCAACCAATGGAATGGTGTGCCGGAAGATGTACTTAAGCAATATGGCTTGTCTTACTCAGAGAAAGAACTCAAAGAGTGCATTAGCTTTCCATAATCAGTTTTAGCTTATGGTAGTTGCATCCAACATTTTGGATTAACGCAATACTACAGCAGATAACGCTGGCAGATGCACTTTTAGTAAATATGTTTTAGATGCTTTATCGTGCAGGGTTGAGGTAATAGATGGATTAAATACATCACCTGTTCCCCAGTATTCTTTCCTGTCGCTATTAAAGATTTCCTTCCATTTGGATTTACCCTGTACATAGACTTCCCAATCGTGACGTACCACAGGCGTTAGATTGAGTATCACTAAGACATCGTCTTTAGGCTTCACCCCCTTTCTATAATAAGAAACCACGGAATCACTTCGATGATTCAGATCGCCCCAGGCAAAACCATCCGGTTCAAATTGCTTTTCATACAATGCAGGTTCGTTGCGGTACAATTCATTCAACTGTTTTACACAAAAACGCAAACCGCCATGACTCACAAAATCCAGCAACTCCCACTGTAGCTCAGTTTTGTGATTCCATTCGTTAGTAGCACCAAACTCATCCCCCATAAACAATAGCTTCGCGCCGGGGTGCGTAAACATATAGGTATAGAGTAATCGCAGATTGGCAAACTTCTGCCATTCATCGCCCGGCATTTTGTAAATCATGGGACTCTTACCATGCACCACTTCATCATGACTAAGCGGTAGCATGAAATTCTCATCATTGAAATACATCATGCTAAACGTAAACTCATCCTGATGGAACTGTCTAAATATTGGGTCACGCTTGAAATAGCGCAAAGTATCATGCATCCAGCCCATCATCCATTTCATACCAAAACCGAGTCCGCCTTCGAAGGTTGGCTTACTAACACCCGGCCAATCTGTTGCTTCTTCAGCAATGGTTTGTATATCCGGAAAATCGCGATACAAAGTTTCATTCAAATCTTTGATGAATGCGATGGCTTCAAGATTACCGTTGCCGCCAAACTCATTGGGCTCCCATTGTCCTTCATTCCTACTATAATCTAAGCGCAGCATAGAACTTACGGCATCTACTCTTAAGCCATCTACATGAAAACGATCGCACCAGAAACGTGCGCTACTGATCAGAAAGCTTTTTACTTCCCCGCGCTTATAATTGAATATGTAAGAGTTCCAATCAGGGTGATAGCCTTTACGCATATCTGCATACTCATATGTATGCGTACCATCATACATGAAGAGTCCGTGCGCATCATAGGGAAAATGCGAAGGTACCCAATCGAGAATCACACCAATACCTGCCTGATGCAAAGCATCAACGAGATAAGCAAAATCTTGAGGCGCTCCAAAACGACTGGTAGGTGCAAAAAAGCCAATACCCTGATAGCCCCAGCTACCATCGAACGGGTGCTCCATTACAGGCAAAAACTCAACATGTGTAAAACCCATATCTTGTACATAGGGCACTAACCTCGCTGCGATTTCCTGATAACTGTTATATGTTTCCTCATCATTTTTATCCGGTCGCATCCAAGAAGCAAGATGCACTTCATATACAGAGTAAGGTGCCGTTAAAGCATTGTGCTTTTTACGCGCTTTCATCCATTCGGCATCCTTCCATTCATAGAAAGTATCCCAAGCAATAGAAGCAGTAAGTGGTCGCTTCTCCCAGAAGTGTGCAAAAGGATCGCCCTTATCTAGCTTAATCCCTTTATAGCCGTGTATATGGTATTTATACGACTCACCTCTTTCCACATTGGGAATAAACCCTTCCCAAATGCCCGAACTATCCAAACGTACTTTAAGGGGATGCAAATCAGGTGTCCAACTATTGAAATTTCCAATCACTGAAACAGCTGTAGCATTAGGTGCCCAAACGGCGAAATAAGTACCGGGGGTATCTAATACTGTTAGCTGTTTATTTCCAAACAATTCATAGAGTCTGTAATGCGTGCCTTGCTGAAAGTTGCGAACATCCTCCTCGGTGAATAAGGAGTAATTCCATACAGGTTGTTGTGTGTCAACAAAATGTAATTCTTCATATTTTTTGGGTGTCGTGCTTACAACTTTTTTCATGGTGACTACTCTTATGGTTGATTACCTACTAGCGTTTTAACAAGATGTATGCTATTAGAACTAAGATGTTTTTGTTAAAACTGATAACCGGTATGTAATCTAAACATTATTTGTGCATTTTACACCAAACTAATGACATAGTAACCCTGCTTATGCGAAAAACTGCTGCACTATTGTGGCTACTTGGCTTTGCTTTTACAGTAAGCGCCCAAGAGACCTTATTGAAAGGTATTGTAGCCGACACCCTGAATAAACAAGTCTTGCACAACGCCGTTGTGTCGTTACTAAGACCTAAGGATTCCGTACTAATCAAATATGTACGTACAGATCAACAAGGCAAGTTTCAATTGAACGGTGTTTCATCCGGCAAATTCCTCATACTGGTTAGCTATCCTAACTATGCAGATTATCTTGATCAATTAACTATTGACGGCAATAGCACCAGAGACCTAGGCAATATTCCACTGATGACAAAGGCGAAACTATTAGAAGAAGTAATAGTTAGGCAGAAAATTTCTGCCATTCGTATGCGCGGCGACACTACTGAATACAGAGCCGATAGTTTCCGCGTAAGTGCTAATGCCAATGTGCAGGAGCTACTACGCAAGTTACCCGGCATTAGTGTGAATGGCAAGGGTGAGATTACAGCACAAGGACAGAAAGTAGAAAAGGTGCTGGTAGATGGAGAAGAGTTTTTTAGCGATGATCCGGCAGTAGTAACGCAGAATCTGAGAGCAGATGCAGTAGAAAAAGTACAATCGTTTGATAAGAAAAGCGACCAAGCTGTTTTCACAGGCATTGATGACGGACAAAAGACCAAAACACTAAACCTAGTTCTAAAAGAGGACAAGAAGAAGGGCTATTTCGGTAAAGTTGAAGCAGGAAGTGATCTCGACAAATACCGCTACGGCAAAACCATGCTGAATGTTTTTAAGGGCAAGAAAAAAGCTGCAGCATATATCACATCTGACAATACCCGTTATGAAGCACTGAACTGGAGCGAAAGAAGGAATTACGGTGAGGACATGAATACACAAACTGAAATGACAGAAGATGGCGGTATCATGATGTGGTCTAGCGGTGATGACTTCAGCTGGGGGCGTGGTTTACCTAATTCAACCACTGGCGGACTCCATTTTAGCAATAAATGGAATCAAGATAAACACAACAGCGTTAATACGTATCAATTTAACGACCTGCGCGTAAATGGTATTAATACCAGCACAACACAAACCCTCCTACCCGACGGCAGCTTCTTTGTTAACACCAGCGATAACAGCTTTAATAACCTCAAAAGAAGGAACCGCCTGCGCAGCACTTATGAATGGCAAATAGACTCAACCAGTAATTTGAAGATCATTGGCACAGGCTCCATCATCAATAGCCGCAGCAACAATAGCTTTACAGGTGCTTCATTAGACAGTAAAGGTTTCAAGCTGAATGAAACGAGTCGCCAGACTATCATGGAATCTGACGAGCAAAACCTGATTGCCAATATTTTCTGGAGAAAACGATTTAAGAAAAAAGGCAGAACCATCTCTATCAATGCCGACATCAACAGCACAAGAAGAACTGGAGATGGTTTTCTGTTTGCTACCAATACTTTTTTTACTGGTGGAACAAACATTACAAGAGTTGATCAGAAAAAGACCAACGATGAAAATATTTCAGGCTTAAGTTCTAAAGTCTCCTACACCGAACCTATCGCAAAGAATACCACATTAGAATTGAATTACCGTTTTGAGAATAATAGAAACAACGCGGAAAGGAATACACTGGAAGGTGGTGTGAATGGTGCCGGCAAATACGAAACAATAGTTGATACGCTCAGTAACCATTTTGTCTTTAATAACTTCGGACACACTGGCGGTTTCAATATCCGATACAACTATAAAAAGATTAATTTCTCTGTTGGAACGGGTGTTGGTAGTGTACGCTTCAATATTGAGGACCTGCGTAAAAACCGAAACAGGTCGGCCAACTTCACCAACTTCTTGCCTGCAGCAAACTTCAACTATCAGATAAAAAAACAAACAAGACTGGGTTTGAAATACAATGGTAACACACGTAATCCAAGCCTGCAGCAGATCAACCCCATTATCGACAATACAGATCCGCTTAACCTAACCATTGGTAACGCTAATCTGGGACAAGAATTCCGAAACAATTTTGAACTCTTCTTCAGCGACTACAAAGTGTTGAAAAGCAAAAATCTATATTTAAGCGCCAACTACAGTTTTGTAAACAATGCCATTACAAACTCCAACACAATTGATAAAACAACAGGCAAAAGAATCAATCAGGCAGTTAACGTAAACGGTAACTATAATTTCAATATGTGGTCGAGCTATGGATTTGAATTATTCCCTTCGTTTAATCTGAATTTCGACTTCAACCCTTCTGTCACCAGATTTGTGAATATTGTTGATGGAAAAGAAAACGTGAATGACAGTAGAAACATCCGCTTCGGTATTGGGTCAGGCTTTTGGGGTGACAAATGGATCAATTACTGGTTTAGTCTAAGTGCTGTGAATAATTACTCCAAATCATCCATCAACCCAAATAACATCACGCGCTTTTGGAACTACAACGCCAACTTTAATATGGAAATGAAACTACCTAAGAAATGGTATATCAATCTGGATGGTGATGTAGACTTTTATCAAAAGACCTCAGTTTTTGCCAATCAACGAAATGTAGTATTGATGAATGGATCAGTGAAGAAGTCCATAGACAAGAAAGAAAGCTGGCAGATACAATTTCGCGTGAATGACATCTTTAATCAGAATCTAGGCATCAACAGAAATATCAGCAGCAACTTTATTTCAGAAACCACGCAACAGGCCATTCGCAGATTCGGCATGCTAGCTTTGACATATAATTTCAACAAAAACGGTGCAGAACCAAAAGGCTTCTAAAGAATAGCACAATGAAATACATCATCACTACCATACTACTCTATACGGCATTGCTCACACAAGCGCAATCACGCTTTATCGGCAGTGGCCGAATAGAATACGAGCGCAAAACCAATCAGCATCGCTCCCTTGAAGGAGAAGGCGAAAATGAATGGGTAAAGGAAATCAAGAAAACCATTCCCAGATTTGTTTCTGACATCTATGAGCTACAGTTCACAGCCGATCGCTCTGTGTACAAATTGGCTAAAGAAAATACCGACAACAAATACCTCTGGAACAGTAAGCCTAGCGAAACGGATGTTCTTGTACAAGACATCAGTAATAAAAGAGTCTCTATTCAAAGAGATGTATTTGAACAAACATACCTAATACAAGATAGCGCCCGCAATTTGGAGTGGCGTATCACCGAAGAAACCAGAGACATTGCCGGCTTTGAATGCCGCAAAGCCGTAACCAAAATTTGCGACTCCGTGTATATTGTTGCTTTTTATACTGATCAGATATTGGTTAGCAGCGGACCAGAAAGCTTTGGTGGTTTGCCGGGCATGATTTTAGGCCTAGCAGTACCTCGCCTAGCCATTACTTGGTTTGCAACAAAAGTTGAACTCAGTACACCTTCAAGCATTCAATTAAATCCTGTACAAAAAGGCAAGAAAACAACTTGGGCTAAGTTGAGTAGCGATATGCAGAAAGCCATTAAAGATTGGGGGAAGGAAGGGGCCACATTCATGTGGCGATTCTCCTTATAAAAAATCCCCCTGCAATAACTGCAGGGGGATTTTAATTTATAGCACTAGTCATTTATTTCAATTCCAATACCCACATTTGTTTTGCAGGAATGGTGAAATTGCTACCAACTGTATTACCAGTCATCACATCTTTTGCGCCAGTAAAACCCTTGGTTCTTTCTGCATATTTAGCAAAATCAACCTTCATGTCTTTATCGGCAGTATTCATCACACACATTACTGTCTGCTTGGCGTCGTAACGGAAATAGATATACAAACCATCTACAGGCAGATATTGCATCATTTTACCTGTACCAATAGCACTTGATTGTTTTCTGAAGTTCGCAAGTTTAGCTGTGTATTGCTGGATAGCTTGTTCATCTGCAGTAAGTCCAGCACCCGTAAAGGCATTTTTCTGATCGCCTTTCCAACCACCCGGAAAATCCAATCGCACCCAGCCGTCATTCGGATTCTTCTCTCCTTTCATCAATACTTCTGCGCCATAATATAACTGAGGAATACCTCTGCTGGTAAGTAACCATGCCAAAGCCATTTTCATTTTACTCATATCCTCTTTTACCTCAGAGAAGAAGCGATTAAGGTCGTGGTTGTCTAAGAAGATGCAATTCTTACTAGCATCTTTATAGAGAAAATCATTACTCAATGTTGTATAGAGTTTATTTACGCCTTCTGTCCAGCCAAAAGGCTGATTCAACGCAGGAAGAATGCCATAGAACAAGGTTTGGAAATCTGTTACACCAGGCAGATTGCTCTTAAATGCTGTTTGAATAGTATTCTCAGCAAAATATGCTTGGTTAGCTGTACCGTGCACCCATGTTTCACCGAACATCGTCATCTTTGGATACTCATCGAGTAAGGCTTTATTACAACGATTCATGAATGCAAGATTGTTGTAGATATACGTATCAATTCTCCAACCATCTACCCCAAACTCTTCTACGCTCCAGAGTGCATGCTGAATTAGGAAATTAGCCACATAAGGATTGTCGTGGTTCAAGTCGGGCATTTGCTTGGTGAACCAGCCCTTTTCCATGATAGCAGCTTCAGTAGGTGCAACATACGGATCAAAGAAAACCTGATCCTTATAATTGGTATTGGTATACTGTGGCCATTGATGCAACCAATCTTTTGTTGGCTGCTCAATCACAAACTCGTGCTCTACACCAACGTGGTTATATACTGCGTCCTGAATCAATTTCATACCACGCTTATGCAATTCATCGCTCAGCTTTTTATAGGCAGCATTGCCGCCATGTCTTGGATCAACTTTGTAATGATTGGTAATGGCATAACCATGCTCGGTTCTATCAGGCATATCATTTTCCAAAACAGGTGTCATCCAAACAGTCGTTACGCCGAGGTTCTGCAAGTAATCTAAACCATCGATTACACCCTGCAAATCGCCGCCGTGGCGGTGATATACTGAGTCGCGATTCAAGGTTTGATCGCGCATGCCAGCAATACGGTCATTACTATAATCTCCATTACGGAAACGATCAGGCATGATGAGGTACACAAAATCTTTTTGTTGCACACCCTGTGCGAAAACAGTGCCGTTGCCAGCGCGACGAGGCTTTAATTCCCATGCAACAGTTTGCTTGCCCTGCTTATTGGTAAATTCAATATTCACTTTCCCTGGTTTGGCAGCAGGACTAATGGTAATATCCACTGCCATATACAAAGGATTATCCAACTGATGCACTTTGGTTATTTGCACACCAGGATATTTGACACTGCATGTAGCAGGCGCAAATTCTTTACTATTGCCTTTAATCAGCAACTGTACTTTATTCCACTTCATGCCCACCCACCAATTAGTGGGATACACATTAATCTGGGCATACAGCCCTGCTGTCAGCAAACAAGCCAACAGCATTACACCTGCTCTTTTCCCTAACATATGATTGTTTTTAACGAATACTCAATGCAATACCTGCACCTGCTCCATTGTATTTAGCAAAAGTGTAATCTGCATATACTTTCAGGAAAGCCAGGTTAAGGCGCAGTCCCCAAGTATTGGTAAAACCACTTTGCTTGTATCTTAAATCAACCGGATCGGTGATGGTTGCTGTGATGGGCAGATTACCAGGAGGAGGACCAGAGTAAGTAACGGAATAATTTCCTTTGATACCCATATTGCTGTTTCCTGCAATGAAACCCGCAGAAGCATAGACTTCGAAGATCAGGAACTTTACCGATGCCATCCCCTGAACCGTTAAAGCTGAAATATCAATTGCTGTACGCTGATTAGAGCCTGAAAGACCGCCATCAGAAAGGTCGTACTCTGAAGTAACCCTATTGTACGCAACCAAGCCAGCTAAGCGCAGGAATGGTGCTTTCTTGATAATAGGCAGATAAGAGAACTCATGTTGTAAACCAACACCAAATACACCCACTTTCACTCCATCAAAACTAGTTTGGGGAAAATAGCGCACTTTAATATCTGTATTCTTGATGAAACCAATACCTACCTGGGCAACAGGCAAAGGCACTGCTACATATCCAATCGCATCTTTCATATCCTGACCAATACCATCAGGAGCACGGAAAGTGGTTCTTGCAGACTGCCCGTTTACTGTTGTCGTTACATTAATATCCTGCGTAGTCTTACCCCCTAAAAAAGTAGGCAGATTAGCACTGGTAGCACCACCTGCTAATGCAAACGTTCCGTACTCACTGTTTCTAAAACTAAAGCTCTGCAGCTTGTCGGGCACAATAGCAGCTTGCACATTCACCGAGATATCAAATCCCAAAAATTTATGTGCTTTTGCTGTACTACTCCAGCCTCTGGCCATATTGTAGATTTGTCCCTCGCCAAACGGTCGTAAATAATTTTCTAAATACTTATTCGCATCAGCTTTAGAACCTGCCAGGATTACATCAAAGTCCTGAGCTCTAACCGCAATGACAGCGCTAAATAGCAGCACTGAAAAGAAGATTTTTTTCATGATTGTTGATTTAATTGGCGGGGGAACATAAAGGTATTAATCAGATTTGATAACGAGTTTTGCAAAAATGCCTGCCAGCAGCATAGAGACACCAGACAAGCCAATTACATTGATCGCTTGTTCATTAAGTAAACTTAATGCAACGCCTCCCAACAAACCAGCGGCAATCTGAGGAACAGTAATGGTGATATTGAAAATACCCATGTACACACCAGTTTGCTTTGGAGGCAGCGAAGACGATAGAATTGCATAAGGCATTGCTAGAATAGCTGCCCAAGCAATGCCCACCCCCACCATTGATACAAAGTGCATATTCTTGTCTTCAATAAACATCATAGAAATAAGGCCAACACCTCCAGCTAATAAGGAAAGCGCATACGTATTTTTCCTACCGAATTTATCTGCCAATGGTGTTAAAACAAGTGAATACAAAGCAGCAAACACACTGTACGCAGCGAAGATCACACCTGTCCAGTTGCCAGCTTCATTGAATTCTTTTGATTTAGGATCTGTTACACCCCAAATATGTTGCGCGATTCCTTGTGTTGTATATACCCACATCAGGAAAAGTGAAAACCAAGAGAAGAACTGTGTTACAGCAAGCTGCCACATTGCTGTTGGAATATTCACTAACAATTGCATGAAGCTCTGTTTCTCTTCTTTCTCTTCATTTATATTATTAAACTTAGCATATTCTTCGGGTGGATATTCTTTTGTGCGGAAGGATGTCCACAACACGCTAAGCAATAACACCGCTCCACCAAAGTAAAAGGACCAAACAACTGTTGGCGCTACTTTTTGTCCTTCTGCAGGCTCATTAGCAACACCTATACTGGTTAAAATAAATGGCAACAAAGAACCTACAACAGCTCCGGCATTAATCAGGAAACTCTGGATAGAATAACCTTTGTTACGCTGACTATCAGGCACCATATCACTTACCAACGCACGGAATGGCTGCATGGTTACGTTGAAGGAAGTATCCATTAAGAGCAACATGGTTGCACCGAAAATCAATGGTGCTAACAGTTCAGCAAAATGCTCTGAATTGGGCATAAAGAACATAGCACCCGCAGAAACAATTGCTCCACCGAGAATGAAGGGTATACGTCTACCTAGCTTTGTCCAAGTTTTATCGCTGGATAAACCAACGATAGGTTGAACAATCAATCCGGCCAATGGCGCTGCTAACCAGAAAAGACTGAGGTGATGCGGATCGGCATCCAAAGCAGAGAGGATACGACTGGTATTGGCATTTTGCAAAGAATAACCAATCTGTACACCTAAAAAGCCGAAACTGATATTCCATATCTGCCAGAAACTCAATAAGGGCTTGTTGGCTGAAGAACTATTATTGGGAGTTTGTCCAAGGGCCATAGCAATCGGTTAAATATGTACAATTTACATGATGACTAAAAGTACAATAAAAAAGCATCTCAGGGAGATGCTTTTCAAGTTTTTCAGCACTGCAATTAGATAACAAAACCATCGGGAAGAACTGCCCCTTTCTTCACGACCACAATACCATCCTTTACCGCGTACAAAGCGTGGTCTGTATTCTGTAAATGCTTACCGCCATTGATACGCACATCATTACCAATGCGAGCGTTCTTATCAATAATCGCATCCTTAATGTAGCAGCGCTCACCGATACCGATTTTTGGAACACCTTTACGCACATTTTCATCCATCTGCTCAATAGTTTCATAGTAATCATTACCCATGATATAGGCATTCACTACAGTAGTACCATGACCAATGCGTGAACGAATACCCACTACACTATTCTCTAAACGAGAAGCATGAATGATGCAACCATCTGCAATAACAGTTCTTTCTAAGGTAGTACCGCTGATTTTTGCTGGCGGCAGCATACGTGCACGGCTATATACCAGCTTGTTATTATCAAACAAGTTGAATGGAGGAATTTCTTCTGTCAAAGCTAGGTTAGCTTCATAGAATGAATAGATATTACCGATATCTGTCCAATAACCATCATATTGATAGCTAACTACTTTGCCACTCTCTATAGAATTAGGAATAATCTCTTTACCAAAATCTGTGGCGTTAGGATGTACTTCCAATAAGAGGTTTTTCAGCACTTGCTTATTGAAAATATAAATACCCATGGAAGCCAGATAATGGCGCCCTTGAGCTTGCATTGCGGCTCCGGTATCACTCACCCACTCACCCAATACGTCTTTTTTAGGCTTTTCGATGAAAGAAGTGATATTACTCTGCTCATCTGTTTTCATAATACCAAACTCAGGTGCATCGCGTTCGCCAACAGGAATTGTTGCAATGCTGATGTCTGCCCCCTTTTCTTTGTGCGCAGCCAGCATTTCAGTAAAATCCATCTGATACAACTGGTCGCCGCTAAGGATCAACACGTACTCAAATTCCAAATTTGAAATATGTCTCAGCGATTGCCTTACTGCATCGGCTGTACCTTGGAACCAACCCGGATTATCAGGCGTTTGTTCTGCAGCGAGAATATCTACAAAGCCAGAACTAAACACAGAAAACTGATAGGTATTCTTGATGTGCTTATTCAGCGAAGCAGAGTTGAACTGCGTCAACACAAACATTCTGTTAATACCGGAATTGATACAGTTACTGATGGGAATATCCACCAAGCGGTATTTACCAGCGATAGGTACAGCAGGCTTTGATCTGCTGGCCGTTAATGGATAGAGACGAGTACCCGCGCCTCCACCTAAGATCACCGCAAGAACTTGACTAGAAATATGCTGCATGTTGTCTAATTATATAATAATAAATGAATTACGCTTTCAATGATTGATACAGGTTCAAATATGCGTCTACAGAACTCTCCCAACTATGATCAATCTGCATCATCTGTTTACGCATCTTGTTCATTTGTTTTTGATCAGTATACACATTCAAGGCTCTTCCAATAGCATGCAACAGATCACCGGTTGTTGGATGCGTAAAACGAATACCAAAACCACCCTCGTCGCCCATATCTACCACCGTGTCTTGCAATCCGCCAGTACTTCTCACCATCGGCACGGTACCGTATCGTAGTGCATACATCTGATTCAACCCACAAGGTTCTACCCTGCTTGGCATCAATAAAAAGTCAGCCCCAGCATACATAATATGACTGAGTGCTTCATCATAGCCAATATAACAATTATAGTGCTGTGCAACAAATGGATCAAATTTTAAGTCGTTCAGCTGTCGCTCAACCGCCGGATCTCCGCTACCCAATACCAAGAACTGTCCGGCACCATCTGTTTGACGGATTGCAGAGGCAATAGTATCTGGCAGAATCTCTGCAGCTTTTTCGCCTACCAATCTTCCGATGAACACAAACAAAGGCTTAGACGCATCCAATCTGAATCTTTCACATAAGAGTTCTTTATTAGCCTGCTTACCTTTCGCGATGTTTTTAACATCGTAATGTTCGGTAAGGTATTTATCATCTGCGGGGTTCCAAACATCATAATCAATACCGTTCAGAATACCCATACATTTCCCCCTCTCGTACTCGAATAAAGCTTCCAATCCATTACTATTATAGCGAAGCTCATCCATATAACTTTGGCTAACTGTTGTTACGCGCCAAGCACATTTAATAGCACTGGCTAGAGGATTGATGCTATTGGCCCAGTCAAGATCCCCCCAACGCCAACTGTCCCACTCAGGTATATACTTGGTTTTATCCCAGCCCATCCAACCTTGGTACTGCGCATTGTGGATGGTAATGATAGAGGGCACGCTTGCCAATTTATATCGAT